>ODAI014692613.1_pt1 | contig 16449 bp, 7 predicted proteins | sample 1539321 | NCBI WGS metagenome assembly ODAI01 (sample SAMN02144231, study PRJEB22623) | gut metagenome | biome: sheep rumen | host: Ovis aries | place: New Zealand | reverse complement strand
TGGCGCGGATGGCCTCCTCATCGGTGATGTTGTCGGCGATGGCCCACATCTGCTCCCAGTCGAACTGCTTGGTATAGACGAACATACGGTGATAGAGGTTGGTCTCGTCGATGTAGAGGTCCATCATGCCGGGATACGGACGGCCAATCTGTGCGATATTGGTATCGCGGAAGCGGCGGCGCACCTGTGCGGCACGGCACCAGTCTTCTATCTCAGCCTGTACGCCGGGGTCGCCACCCTCTACGACGCCGGTGATGACTGCCGAGCGCTTGCCGGCACGGTTCAAGTCGGCCACCATCTCACCGATGGCACCACAGGCATAGAGGTCGCCCAGCCACGTGGGGATGTCGGTCTTGGCATAGTCGGGAGCCAACTTCTTCTGCAGGTTGACGATGACCACGGGCACATCCAGGTCGCGCACGGCGGGCAGCATATTATAAGAGGTGCAGTAGGTAAGCATCTGCAGGATGACAAGATCCACATCGGCAGCGCGGAACTTGTCGCCGGCAGCCATCGACTGCTCCTTGGTGGTCACCATGCCGCCATCGATAATCTCAATGCTGTCGGGCAGCGTCTTCTTGAAGTCTTCATACTGCTGCTCGAAGTTAGGAACGAGCTGTGGGAACTGAGGCAGGTAAGCCTGCAGGGCGATAGAGAACACGCCCACCTTTGCTTTGGTTTCAACTAATGGTTTAGCCATAATGAAGCCCCCCTCTTATCCCCCGAGAGGGGGGAAGACCAAAATGGGGGTAACGGGTCTTTGGATTAATATTTTTTTGATTTATTTTTTGCTGACAATCGACAGGAACTTCTCGTAAGCAGCATCCCATGCTGCCTGATCCTTCGTAGGATGATAGGCCACCATGTCAACCGAATTGGCAATGATGCGGCGCATCTCCCAGATGTCGGCCACGTCGCCGCTGGCCTTGGCCTGCAGCATGATGTTACCGATGGCTGTACACTCCTGCGGCCCGGCCAGCACTTCCACGCCCAGTGAGTCGGCCGTGAACTGTGTGAGATATTTATTCAGCGAGCCACCACCGATGACATGCAGCACGCTGAGTTCGAAGTCGGCAAATTCCTTCAGCCAGTTGAACACCTGACGATAGCGCAGAGCCAGCGAGTCGAAGATGCAGCGGCAGATTTCCGCCGGCGACTCGGGCACATTCTGTCCCGTCTCGCGGCAATACTGCTTGATGGCTTCAATCATCGACGGGGGATTGGCGAACGCCTTGTCGTCGGGGTTGATGATGCTGCGGAAAGCCTCAATCTGCATGGCCGACCCTTGCAACTCCGGATGCGACAGCTTGCGCACCTCTTCGGGCCACTCCTTGCGACACCGCTCATAGAGCCACATGCCGCAGATATTCTTCAGGAAGCGCGTAGTGCCCTCGATACCGCCCTCGTTGGTGAAGTTCAGTTCATAGGAGCGGTCGTTGATGACAGCATGCTTCGTCTCGATGCCCATCAGGCTCCATGTGCCGCTACTCAGGTAGGCAAAGCGCTCGTCCTTGGCAGGTACGGCAGCCACGGCACTGGCGGGGTCATGCCCCGGCACGGCAATCACCGGCACCGGGCCTAAGCCCGTCATCTTCTGTACCTCCTCTGTCAGCACGCCAATCTGCTCGCCGGGCTGTACCATACGTCCAAACTGCTCACGAGTCAGTCCTACGCTTGCCAGCAGTTTCTCCGACAGGTCGCCGGTACGCGGGTCGAGCATCTGACTGGTCGAGGCTATCGTGTATTCGCATACAGCCTCGCCCGTCAGCATCCACGACAGGGCATCGGGCACGAAGAGAATCTTCTTCGCCATCTTCAGTGCCACATTGCCATCCTGCTGCATGGCATAGAACTGGAAGAGCGAATTGAAGTTCATAAACTGAATGCCGGTAATGTCATACACATCCTTTTTGGGCACTACCTTGTCCAAATACTCCTCCATGCGTCCGAAGGTATGCGGGTCTCGATAAGCCACGGGATTGCGCAGCAGAGCACCATCCTCGCCGACAAACACGAAGTCAACGCCCCATGTGTCGATACCGATGCTGGTTATCTCGATGTCCCGCTTGGCAACAGCCTGCAGGCCCTTGATCATCTCGAAATAGAGCGCATAGATGTCCCAGTAGAAGTGTCCGCCCGTCTCAATCAGGTTGTTAGGAAACCGGGTTATTTCCTCCTGTTCCAATCGACCGTTGGCGAGGGTTCCCAGGATGGTACGCCCACTGGTTGCACCAAGGTCAACGGCAAAATAATATTTCTTGTTTTCCATTTTATTGTAAAGGTAGTAGTTTGTTTTGTTCGGGCAAAGTTACTAATTTTGTCGGAGATACAAACAATTTCTTACACAAATTTATCTTAAAAGATGTAATTCTCCTCATTTCTTTTCTGATAGCCACCGGTTTCGACCTACTTCTGCCCCACGGCATCCGGCAGATAATAGCCAAGATGGGGAGGCTGGTTATAGGCCGTATTCTGCCAGGCAATGCCCAGCCGGTAGATGTTGTCGTGCATCAATGTGGGCACTGCATACTCTGTCGGGATATTGGTAGTAAAGATGTTCAGGTGGGCGGCATCACGCTCATCCCAGAGAATGACCTCCTCACGCCAGTCACCAAACAGGTCGGCCTGCAGGCAGGGCGTAGCTTTGGTCCAGTTGTTCGACACCGAGTGCCCCATCTCACACATCAGTTTCCCATTGCTCAGCGGCAGCGGCACCGCCTTCTCGCCATCCCACTTCTCCACGAACGACGGGAAGTGCGGACGCTCATGGCGGTTAGCCAGCAACTCGTCCTGCAGGTCGCCGTCCCAGTAGATACGGAAGTTGATAGACGGCCGGTTCTCCGAGATGGCATTGCCGTGAATATCCCTGACCAGCCGCTTCTCCGAATGCCAGAACTCAAAGCCCCGGTGGTTGCCGTCAATGTCGGCAGCCAGTCCGCGCCCGGTATCTACGCCGGCTGTCTCGTAGAACAGCCTTTCGCCCGTCCGTGCGTCACGCAGGTCGGCACCGTAGGGCCGTTCCTCATGTACCATGAAGAACTCCAGCCCCGGCCGGTCAGGATCCAGGTCGCTCAGATGGATGGCATCGCCATGCCCCAGTCCCGTAGAATAGAGCAGCGTACCGTCGTTGTTGACAGCTGCCGAGCCGTAGGTTATCTCATCGCAGCCGTCGCCATCCACGTCGCCCACCGACAGCGAGTGCGCTCCCTGTCCGTATGCCGTAGCCTCCAGTCCGCGATACCATTGTTGCTTGCCGTTCCGGTCGATGACATAGTATTCGTGTGGTGTCGTCGAGGCATGCAGCCACTTCGTGGAAAGCCGCTGCCCGTCAAAGTCAACCGCCCACAGGTGCGAGGGAGTGTAGTAGCCCCTGCACATCACCGCCGACGGTTTGCCCTGCGGTCCGTCGAGCCATGCCACACCGGCCAGGAAACGCTCGCCACGGTTGCCCACGACAGCCTTGTCGCCCCATCCGTCCTTGTCGTAGGCGGCATCGCCACCCGTTCCGAAGGCACGGTTCGGCCGATAGTAGATGGTGTGTATGGCCCGTCCCGTCTGTCCGTCGAAAACCGTCAGGTATTCCGGCCCGCTCAGTATGCGCCCCCGCTCGTTACGGTAGTCGGCACTGTTGTCCGCCTGTTGTATCTCCTGCTCGGTAGCTGCCTCGGTGACATATCGCCCCGTACCGTCCACCGACCCGGGTGCCGTCTTGCAAATCAGCTCGGCCCGTCCGTCGCGGTCGAAGTCATATACCATGAACTGCGTATAGTGTGCCCCGGCACGGATATTCTTTCCGAGGTTGATACGCCAGAGATATTTACTATTTTCGGATTGACTATTTACGATTTTTCCGTCCATCACCGACCTATCGCCCATGGCATAGCAGTCGATGATGACATCGCCCGTAAACCCATCGCGCGAATTGTCCGCCGCGTTCGACGGGTCCCATTTCAGGAACAGCTCATACCGCCCGTCGCCGTCCACGTCGCCCACCGAGCAGTCGTTGGGGGTATAACGATAGCGCCGGCCACCCACTTCGCCACCCTGCGGGCGACTCACCGGGATGCTGCGATACAAGTCGGCCCACGGTGTCGCCACAGCCGATGTCTCCATCGTGCTGCCACGGGCTATGACCTGGTAGCTGTTCTTCTCGCTGCCGCTGCCATCCACATAGTTGGTCACCGTCAGCCCCTCGGCAATCTTCTTGCCGTCGCGCAGCAAGTCGAAGGAGACTCCTTTCGGGTCGGTACCCAACAGTCGCCAACTGACAAACACCCCCTGCCGTTCTGCCGGCAGGGCCACCACGCCACGGTCCAGCCGCTCCATCTGCTGTGGGAACGTCCGGTACTGTTGTGCGGCCACTGTCAGCGCACAGCCCATCATCGTTAAGCCTATCAGTCGTTTCATGTGTCTATTTCTTTTTAAGGTAGTTGGCCAATGCACTCTTGTTCTCGCGCAGCCCCTTGGCAATGCTCTGGGCATTCGTCTTGGCACCCAGCAGCGACGTGTGCGTGTGGTCGTGGTTGAAGTATTTCATCGCCTTCTCCTTCTTGCCGCACTTCTTGTCTAAGAAGTCGGCCGTGATGTTATGCAGATCGACAAACTCCACGCCGGTCTCTTCAGCCACCTCGCGATACCATTTGCCATACGTGTCGTTGCGGCGTTCTATCTTGCCGTCCTTCCATTCGTTACGCGGCGTCAGCGACACCAGTATCGGCGTGGCACCTTTCTCCCGCACATCCTGGATGAACTTCTTCAGATACCAGCCGAACGAATAGACCACCTCGTAGCTGCCCACCTGTGCGTTCGACTTCAGCTTCTGGTCTATCACGTTCTGCTTCGACAAGTCCTCCTTTGCAGCCTGCATGCGATACACGTGGCAAGTGTCCTTGGCCGTGGCAATGGCGGCACGATACTTCGGCTTGTCGATGGCCCCGATGTCGTTATGTCCGAACTGGATGAGCACGAAGTCGCCGGGCTTCAGCGAGTTATACACCTTCTCCCAGCGCCCCTCGTTCAAGTACGAGCGGCAGCTGCGCCCCGCCATGGCGGCATTCACGATGTCTATCTTCTTCTCGTCAAAGATGGTGTTCGCCACGGCTCCCCATCCCCACATGCCGTTCGGGTCGCTGTCGCTGTTCTTCACCGTACTGTCACCGGTAATAAAGACCACCGGCTTGCCCTCTGTGCGCGTCAGGTCATACACCGGCAACTGCACATTACGCATCATGGCCTTCAGCGGGTTCAGTGCCGGGTTGTGGCTGGCCATCAGTCCCTCGGCAGCCGACCGTGCATTCATCATCGCGCCGAACCGGCTCGTGTGTATCTTGTCTAAGAAGAAGTGGTAGCCCGTCTTCCACGGTCCGTAGCTGTCCAGCTTCTTGCCCGAAATCTCGTTCAGATCCACGAAGGGCACGCCCTCCTCGGCTGCCACCTGCATCAGCCACTGCGTGTGCGGCTTGCGCACTATCTTCCCCTTGTCGTCGTAGGCGTTGCGCGGTGTCAGCGACATCAGGATGGGGTTGCCTCCCTTCGCGCGTACATCATTAATATACTTACGCATGTATCCTCCATACGTATAGACCGTCTCTTTCTCGCCGGTCTCCTTGATGGTCACGTTCATCGTGTCGCAGCCCACGCCGGGAATACTGGCCCGCGCCCTACCCTCGTCGTACGGTCCGTTGTCGTTGTGTCCTATCGAGATAATCACCCAGTCGCCCGGGCGTATAGCCTCCTTCACAGGCTGCCACAGCTTATTATAAAAGGTACGGCTGCTCATGCCGCCCAGGGCCTGGTTCTCGACGGTAATCTTCGTCGGGTCGAAGTATTCGTGGGCATAGTATCCCCATCCCCACTGTCCGTTGTTGCCGTTGCCCAGCGTACCTGTGCGCATGGTCGAGTTGCCAATCAGAAACAACACCGGGTTCTGGCCCCTGCGGCTCGACCCCGGCACGGGGCGTGCCGTCATCGCCTTGGCAATGCTGTCGGGCGTATTGTCCACCACGCCGTTCACGTCTTTCACTCCACGGCGGTCTGTCACCTGTGCCGTTGCCGTCATGGCTGTCACGGCCAGCAGACCGAAAATCAGTTTTCTCATTTTCTTTATCTTGTTTTAGGATTCGTTCTTTGAACGTGCAAACTTACACATTTTTTTTCTTTTTCGTGCCAAATTAAAACAAAATTATAACAAAAGAGCAAAAAAAAGCTGAATTATTTTTTCAAAAACTAAAAAATGTTTATATTTGCACCCGCTTAAGCAAATACGTAGAATCTACTAACTTCTAATTTATGGATAAAACAAATTTGATTAAAGGGACTGTCATGCCATTTGCCATGATGTGCTCTGTCATGCTCTTTACCCCCCCGATGGCGGGTATGCAGAATGCTTACGCTTCTGTCCAGCAGCAAGGCACCGTCACCGGTACGGTCGTTGACAGTCAGGGCGAACCAATCATTGGTGCCAGCGTGGTCATCCTTGGTGGAAAAACCGTCCAAGGAACGGTAACAGACTTTGACGGTAACTTTACGCTGAAAGTTGCTCCCGGCACCCAGTTGAAAATCTCTTACGTAGGCTATAAGGACCTGACGGTCAAGGCTACCAACAACATGAAGCTCACCCTTGAGGAGGAGTCCACCATGCTGCAAGGTGTCGAAGTCGTGGCCTACGGCGTGCAGAAGAAAGTCACCGTAACGGGTGCCTTGTCAAGCGTGAAGTCGGAAGACTTGGTGCGCACCCCCGTCTCTTCTGTCAACAACGTGTTGGCCGGTCAGCTTTCCGGTGTGACCACCGTACAGTATTCCGGCGAGCCGGGTAGCGATGCTGCCAGCATCTTCGTTCGTGGTAAAGCTACTTGGGTTGACGCCAACCCGCTCGTCCAAGTGGACGGTGTCGAACGTGAGATGTGGGACATCGACCCCAATGAAATTGAGAGCATCACCGTGCTGAAAGACGCATCTGCCACAGCAGTATTCGGTGTACGTGGTGCTAATGGTGTCATCCTGATTACCACCAAGCGTGGCCAGGAAGGCAAGGCGCGCATTACCGCCAACGCCTCTTTCTCTGCGGTAACTGCTACCAAGATGATTGAGATGGCCAACTCGTATGAGTATGCCACGTTCTACAACAAGATGCTGGCAAACGACGGCAAGTCACCTCAGTTCACTGACTATGTCATCAACAAGTTTGCTACCGGCAGCGACCCCGTCCGCTTCCCAAGCATGGACTGGGCAGACTACATCATGAAGGACGTCACCCTGCAACAGCAGCACAACATCAACATCAGCGGTGGCAACAACAAGGTCAAATACTTCATCTCTGCCGGCTTCTACTCGCAAGATGGTCTCTTCGAGCAATTTGGCACCGACTATGACTATGGTTATCAGTACCAGCGTTTCAACTATCGTGCCAACATCGACTTGAACGTCACCAAGAGCACTTTGCTGAGCCTGAATGTTTCCGGTAAGGTTGACGACAAGAACTCGCCCCGCACAGGACAGGGTTCCGGCGGTATGATCAAGGCCATCTATCAGGCCACCCCGTTTGTCAGCCCCGGCATTGTCGATGGAAAATACATCATCAACTCGGCAGCAGCAGCAGACAACCTGGCCTTTAACGACCATCCAGAGAACATGCTGCCGTTCACCGGAGAGTCTCCTATGACTTATTACGCCTATCAGCCCGGTGCTTACCAAGACAACTCCAACAAGTTGAGCTTCGACTTAATTCTTGACCAGAAGTTAGACTTCATCACCAAGGGACTTTCTGCTAAGATCAAAGGCTCTTATAACAGCTCGTTCAGCACACGTCGCACAATCACTGCAGGTATAGCCAACTATACGCCCATCCTCCAGGCAGACAACCAAAGCATCATCTACCGGAAAAATGGCGACACGACTCCTCCTGCATATTCTTCCGGCGCACTTGGTTCCGGACGTAACTGGTACGTAGAGGGTTCACTGAGCTACAACCGTGCCTTTGGCTTGCACACCGTTTCTGCGCTGGCACTTTACAACCAGAGTAAGGAGTATTACATCAGCGGAGAATATGTTGATGTTCCCCGTACCTATGTCGGTCTGGTAGGCCGTGTCACCTACGACTATAACAACCGGTACATTGCCGAGTTCAACATCGGTTACAACGGTTCTGAGAACTTTGCCCCCGGCAAGCGCTTCGGTGTGTTCCCCGCAGGTTCTGTAGGTTATGTCGTCAGTGAAGAGCCGTTCTTCAAGCCTCTCAAGAAGGTGGTTTCCTTCTTGAAGTTCCGTGCTTCTTGGGGTCTCGTCGGTAACGACAAGATTGGCGGAAAGCGATTCATGTATGTAGCCGACCCCTATCTCGTCAACACGACCGCTTTGGCAGAACGTATTGGCAAAGACACCAACCCGTATGCCTATAACTTCGGCGTTGAAAACGGCACGGTTGCCAAGGGTGCCGTTGAGTCATCAAAGAACAACCCCGACGTGTCTTGGGAGACAGCCTTCAAGCAGGACTACGGTATCGACATCAACTTCCTTGACGACCGTCTGCGTGCCAATTTCGACTACTTCCGTGAGAACCGTAAGGACATTCTGGTACAAGACCTGACAGCACCGCGAGTCATCGGCTTTACGGTTCCTTACTCAAACCTTGGCGAGGTTAAGAGCTGGGGTTGGGAAGCTTCACTTAACTGGCAAGACAAGATTGGCAAGGACTTCCGCTACTGGGCCAAGTTCAACATCTCTTACAACCAGAATGAAATCATCGAGAAGTATGAGACGCCCCAAGCCCATGAATATATGTATGAACGCGGCAAGCGAATCGGTTCACGTTCGCTCTACAAGTTCTGGAAGTTCTATTATCCCGGAGCCGAGGCAGACTATGAGCGCGAGTTCGGCACCAAGTTCCCGACCCAGTTTGTTGGTCGGTTGCAGCCGGGCGATGCCGTGTATGTTGACTTAAACGGTGATGGCCTCATCGACGGTGAAGACATGTTCCGTGGCAACGCCTACACCGACGACCCCGAATACATTGCCGGTCTGACCCTCGGATTCCAGTGGAAGCAGTGGTCGTTCAACACCCAGCTCACCGCAGCATGGAATGTGACCCGTCTGATTTCCGACGTGTTCCGTCAGCCCTACTACAGCGCAGGCTCTAACACCTCTGGCGGCTTGCTGAAATATCACCTGGATCACACATGGTCTGCAGAGAATCCTTCCCAGGATGCAGAATATCCTCGTGCCACATGGGACAATGCAAAGCAGAACTACGCCAATGCCACCCTCTATGAGAAGGATGCCAAGTATTTCCGCGTAAAGACTGTCCAGATTGCTTACGACTTCAACTTCCCGTTCATGAAGACGTTAGGTCTCAACCAGCTCCAGTTGGCCATCAGCGGTTACAACCTGCTGACTTTCTCGCCCTACATTTGGGGTGACCCGGAGGCACGCGCCAGCAACGCTCCTTCATACCCGCTGCAGCGTACATTCACCGCCAGCTTGAAGCTCGGTTTCTAAACGTATAAAACAAAACAAACAATTATGAAACTTCAACATATATTTCACGCCTCGGCCTTGGCTCTCGTTTCAGCAGCCGTCACAACGGCTTGCACGGACGATGTCAAGTTTGGCAACGCATTCGTTGAGAAAGCACCTGGTGGAACGGTGACCATAGACACCGTCTTCAACAGTGCAGAATACACCCGCCAGTTCCTGACCGGTATCTACGGTATGCAGTATTACGGTCTGCCGTTCACCAATGCCAGCGGCTGTCCTACCAGCCAGAACCACTACTTTGGCAAGCTGGATGCCCTGACCGACTGCTATCAAATTCACTGGAACGAGACTGCTATCTATCAGGCCTACTACAGCAACACACTGGATGCCACACAGGACCCTCTGGTTTCTTTCATGAACGACAAGGTCTGGGAAGCCGTTCGTCAAGCCTACCTCCTCATAGAGAATGTCGATAAAGTGCCCGGCATGTCCCTTGAAGAGAAAGAGAACCTGAAAGCTCAGGCAAAATGTCTGATTGCCGCCCGCTATTTCGATTTGTTCAGCTGCTATGGCGGTCTTCCTATCGTAAGAAAGGCCTTTACTGGAACAGAGGGCAACTACGAAGAGCTGAAGCGCGGCACAGTAGCAGAAACGGTTGAGTTTATGGTCGGCTTGCTCGACGAGGCAAAAGGCAATCTGCCTTGGGCATGGGACCACTCTACCGGTGCAACCGAAGACGTGAGTGCCTATCAGAACATGGGTCGATGGACAAAGGCTGGTGCTTTGGCCTTAAAGGCCAAGATCCTGCTTTTTGCCGCCTCTCCCTTATACAACAGCGACAAGCCTTATTACGACGGCAGCACGCCTGCCGAGCAGCAGCTGCTCGTCTGGTACGGCAACTACGACCCTGCCCGCTGGACACGCGCTGAGCAAGCTTGCCGTGAGTTCTTTGCAGCAAACGGCGAGACCGACCCGATGTCTCCCACTCTTGGCGTAGGCGGCGAGTATGAGCTGAACCAGCCTACCGAGAACAGTGCCGATGCCTATCGTCAGGCATATCGTATGGGCTACATCTACCAGGGTAGCAAAGAGATCATCCATAGCACCCGCGTAGCCACCATTTATGGTACGCAGGGAACATACGCTTGGTGGAACTGGGTCATCCTGGGTCGTAACTCTTACTGCCCCACGGTTGAATACGTAGAAATGTTCCCCTGGCTGTCGGGTGAGCCCTTCCAGTGGGACGAGGCTAACAGCGCTCCTGTCACACCGACCAGCACGCTGAAGAACAATGCCAACCAGACGCTCGACATCCAAGGACAGCTGTTCTTCAGTCCTCCCAAGCGCTCCGGAAAGCGAACCATCCAGAAGTACCCGTTGCGCGACCCGCGTCTCTATGAGAATGCCATTGTCAACGGACAGTCGTACAATCTTGACTGGAATACGGGTACAACCGACCCGCAAGCTCAGATTTACGAGCTCTGGATTGGTGGTAATGATGCCGGTCTTGACATTGCCAACACAAAGGGCGAAATCATCGAGAAACTGAGGACACGCTACCCGACCGGCTTTGGCACCATCAAGTATTACCTGGGCGAGGAATATCACCGTAAGTATATGCACTGGGTGTATCTGAGCTACGACGAGATGCTGCTCATGTGGGCAGAGGCTCTGGCTCAGACAGGCAATCAGGCAGCCGCCTTGAACTGTGTCAACCGCGTCCGTGCCCGTGTCGGCCTGAAGACGATGGAGACCTTCGATCCGTCCCTGACTTCCAACAAAGACAAGCTCATCGAGGAAATCCTGCGTGAGCGTGCCTGCGAGCTGGGCATGAGCAACAACCGCTATTACGACATGTGCCGCTACAAGCGAGGCGACTGGATGACCAAGCGCCTGCATGGCTTGAAGATGACCCGCCTGCAGGACGTAGTAGGCAACTGGGTAGAGAAGTTTACTCCGTGGTATGGCGACGAGAAGAACAGCGGTGTTGCAGAACCCGACCATTTCAAATACGAGAAGTTTGAACTCCAGAACCGTGCCCGAGTGCAATGGGATATGAACCCGGACGACAAGGACATCAAGAAGTGGTTCCTCTTCCCCATGCCTATTGCAGAAATCAACAAGGGCTACGGAATTATCCAGAACCCGGGATGGTAAAATCTACAGAAAAGACTTAAAGACAATAACATTATGAAAAAAAGAAATATATTTGTGCTCTCCCTGCTGGCAGGTTCCGTCCTGCCCGCAGCGGCACAACAAGACAGCACAACGCTGAAGGGCAATGCCTTTGTCGAGCAGACCATCGATGTCGGTGCCCAGAAGGTGTTTACCCGTGAGCTATCTACTGCCTCGGCCTCTGTCATCACCAATGAGAATGTGGACAAGCGTTCTGCCAAGAATATCGGAAACTCGATTCTCGGCCAGGGGAACGGTCTGATTTCACTGGAAGGCACTGGTTCCTATTTTGCCAAGAACCCGACCTTCTACGTTCGGGGCTTACAGACGCTCAACAACAACAACGCCCCGCTCATCCTGGTAGATGGTATTGAGCGCGAAGTTTCCATCGTCACTCCCGAAGAGGTAGAGAGTGTCACGATCCTGAAGGATGCCGCAGCCACGGCCCTCTACGGCTATAAAGGCATCAACGGTGCCGTACTTATTACCACCAAACGCGGTAAGTATCAGACCAAGGAGATGACGGTACACTACGACCACCTCATCAACTACCAGATTGACAGGCCCAAGTTCATTGACGGAGCCACCTATGCTTCAGCCATCAACGAGGCACTGGCCAACGATGGCAAGGCAGCCCGATACAATGACAATGCAATAGCTGCATTCCAAAACGGAACGGCTCCCTTCCAGTACCCCAACGTCAACTGGGTTGACGAGACATTCCGCCACCACGGAGTCACCAACAAAGTTGGGATTGACTTCACCGGCGGTGGTGAGCGCTTCCGCTACTATACGGCTATCAACCTCCTGTCGGACAAAGGATTCATCAAAGGCTACGACAAGAACGACGGCTATTCCACACAAGACAAATACGTTCGTGGTAACTTACGCCTGAATCTCGACATCGACCTTACGCCGACAACCATGCTGAAGGTGAATCTGCTTGGTATGCTCAGCGAGAACTCTCAGCCCGGCAGCCAGACCAACCTCTGGAACAACATCTACAACCTGCCGTCGGCTGCCTTCCCCATCAAGAGCGAGAAGGGCGACTGGGGTGGCAATTCCACCTGGGCCGGTACACTGAACCCCGTAGCGCAATCTACCGATGCTGCCTATTACAAGATTCACGAGCGTGCCCTGTTTGCCGACATGACACTGAGCCAGGATCTCTCATCATGGGTGAAAGGTTTAGGATTCTTCCTCAAATTAGGCTACGACACCTATAGCACATTGTATGAAGACCATAGCAAGGGCTATGTCTTCGGCAGCTATCCTGTCACCGGCTGGAATGGCAGCGAGCCTATTCTTGGCACCTATTACAGCGGCGGTGAGCGCACCGAAATGGGCAAGGGTTCTTCTACCCGTAGCTTCCAGCGCCGCCTGACCTTCTCTGCCGGTGTCAACTTCGACCGCCACATAGCAGACCATTATGTCTATTCTCAGCTCAAGTGGGATTGGGACTATAGCCACCTTGACGGAAACAACAACTCTATCTACCGTCAGAACTTCTCGTGGTGGACACACTATGACTACAAGGGCAAATATCTTGCCGAACTGGCTATGGTGCTCAGCGGTTCAAGCCGTCTGGCTCCCGGCACCAAATGGGGCTTTGCACCGACAATCTCTGCAGGATGGGTCATCTCGAAGGAAGACTTCATGAAAGACATCAAATGGCTCGACTTCCTGAAGCTCCGTGCTTCGTTCGGACTGTTACAGACCGACTTCCTCCCCGGTGACAACGTATGGACCTACTATACGCAGAATTACAGCGTAAGCGGTGCCTCGGCCTACTACTTCGTGGATGCTACAGCAGCACAGGACCTCTATGGCACAACCACACTCGGCACGATGGCTACCAACGAGCCCACCCGGGAGAAGGGCACCAAGTTCAATATCGGCTTTGAAGCCTCGCTGTTCAAGGGATTGAGCGTTGAGTTCGACTACTTCTACAACCACCGCTACGACATCTGGTGCGACGGTTCCGGAGCCTACACCTCTCTGATTGGTTTCGGTGCTCCCTATGTGAATCAGGGTATTGTCAACCAGCACGGTATCGATGCTGCTCTCGACTTCACCCACAAGTTTGGCGATGTCACTTTCAACTTCGGTGCTAACATGACGCTCGCCAAGTCGAAGATCAAGGACATGGCCGAAGAGCCTCGTGCATTCGACAACCTTGTACGTACTGGCGACCCGCTGAACGGCATCTATGGCCTCGTAGCAGAAGGGCTCTTTACTTCACAGGCCGAGATTGATGCTGCTCCCCGCCAGACATTCTCTACTGTGCGTCCGGGCGACATCCGCTACAAAGACATCAACGGCGACGGCATGATCGACACCAACGACCAGACACGCATCGGCTATTCTGTCACCGCTCCTGAGTTCTACTACGGCTTCCATATCGGGGCTGAATATAAAGGAATAGGACTTGACGCCATGTTCCAGGGTGTTGGACGCTATTCTGCCGTGCTCAACACACAGGGCTACTATTGGGGACTCGTCAATAACAGCAGCATGGCACAACAGGCCTACGACAACCGCTGGTCGCCCGCCAACAACAATGCCAACGCAGAATTCCCGCGCCTCAGTGCCGAGAGCAATCCCAACAACTACCAGACCAGCACATACTGGCTGCGCGACCGCTCTTTCTTCAAGCTGCGTAATCTCGAGCTTTATTACTATCTCCCGAAGAGCCTGCTGGAAAAGACAAAGATTGTCAACAAAGCTAAGCTGTACGTTCGTGGTATCGACCTGTTCACTGTGGACCATCTCGACGAAGTGGATGCAGCATCCTACGGTGCTTCCGCTCCCCTCACACGCAGTGTAGCATTCGGACTGGCCGTAACGCTTTAATCCTGCAGAGAGTAAAGAAATGATAACTACAAAAAAATGAAATTTATGAAAATAAGAAATATTATCGGAATCGCTGCTGCCACCGTAGCCATAAGCTCCTGCGGCGACAAGATGGACTACCATGAATACAGCACATACGACGAGGACTATGTGAAGACGATGTTCTCGCGTGCCGCTGGTATCGTCACTTCCGCCTATAACGATCTCGACACCGACTTCGGTAATTACAGTGGAGCCATGCTCTCGTCGGCTACCGACGAGTCGGTTTACAGCCACGCTGGAAACACCATCGAGAAGTTCTATAACGGCGGCTGGAGCGCAACGAGCAATAACGATGCCTCCATGTGGGTCAAGTGCTATCGTGGCATCAGCTATGCCAACCTATTCCTCGACAAGTTCAAAGACGAGAAATTCTTGGAATATGTCACTGACCTGGACTATCCCCAAGAGCTTGGTCAGTATAACAATCTGCAGTACGAAGCGCGTTTCCTGCGTGCCTACTACTACTTTGAGCTGGTGCGTGCTTTCGGCGGTGTACCCCTGTTAACCAGTTACATGGAGGCCGACGAAGCCAATTCACAGCCACGCAGTACGTCTGACGAGGTATTCCAGTTCATCATCGCCGAGTGTGATGGTATTAAGAATCTCATCGAGAAGAACTATGCTTCACCCAGCTACGGAACGCTGAAGAGCAAGAACGAGAGCGGACGTGCCAACAACTTGGCCGTATTGGCCCTGAAGGCCCGCGCTGCACTCTACTATGCCTCGCCCCTGTTCAATCCGACGAACGACAACGAGCGCTGGCATCAGGCAGCCATTGCCAACAAGGAACTCATTGACGAATGCAAGAGCCGTGGCATGAAGCTTTCAGCCGATTATGCCGCACTCTTCCAGAAAGACAACTGGAAGAACACGGAGGAGTGCATCTTCGTGCGTCGCGTAGTATCCAAGACCAACACCTTTGAGCGGTACAACTTCCCCGTCGGCCTGGAGAATGCCGGTGGCGGTAACTGCCCGACTTACAACCTCGTGGAAAGCTATGAGCCGGGCGACATCCGTCTGGCTGCCACCGTGGCAAAGAATGGCGACACATGGCCTAACGCCACGCTGGAAACCTTCGTGGGCGGAGCAAACGGCATGCCTATTGCCTATGCTACACCTACCGGCTATTACCTGAAGAAGTATGTTCAGAACCTGAAGATTACCACTTCCGGAGCCAACACGGAGCAACATCACTGGGTAACCTTCCGCCTGGGCGAGTTCTACCTCAACTATGCTGAAGCCATCCTGAACTACACCAACGACCCCACTGCCAAGGCAGAATTAGGCATGAGTGCCGAACAAGCCATCAACGTGGTACGCCAGCGTGCCGGCATCGGCGACATACCCACCGGATTGAGTGCCACCGAATTTGCTGAACGCTTAGAGAAAGAACGCTTCGTAGAACTGGCTTTCGAAGGCCACCGCTTCTACGACCTGCGCCGCAACATGAAGGCCGGTAACATCAAGTATCGCACCATCAAGAGCATGTACATCACCAAGAATGATGACGGCACGTTCAATGAGACGGTGACCACCGATGCTACTACTCGCGCCTACTGGGACAACAAGATGTATCTGTTCCCCATTGCCCAAAGCGAGATCCTGAAGTCTGGCGGTTCACTGACCCAGAACCCGGGGTGGTAAACACACACTGGCGAATATATTTCGAGAACAAGAGGATGTACACACAAGTACATCCTCTTTTTTCTTAGGTGGACAAACACGGAAAAGCGTGCGGTTTTGTCCACCTTCTCACGCGCGCGCATATATATATAGAACAAAAAAAACATCCCGCACATCCCGCACATCTCGCACGTGAAAAACATTCAACAGAAGTAAGACTACGTGCGAGATGTGCGGGATGTGCGGGATGTTTTCCTGGTATTACATATTATATATATTTACGTC
>ODAI012900560.1_pt1 | contig 16450 bp, 14 predicted proteins | sample 1539321 | NCBI WGS metagenome assembly ODAI01 (sample SAMN02144231, study PRJEB22623) | gut metagenome | biome: sheep rumen | host: Ovis aries | place: New Zealand | reverse complement strand
TCAATTCCGTTCGCTGCAAGAAGATCCGTTACCTTCGCAGTAACACCGAACTTTACCAGATCCGGATCGGAAGCGACGAACGCCTTTTTGAAGCCCTTGCCTTTTACGATCCCGGGGATCTCATTGATCGCGCCGTGACCATGGAAAGACATACCGTTCAGTACAAAACGATTAACTGCCATATTGCCTCCTTGTGCTTTGCGTACGTGCGGAAGAGGACGGTTCCCCGCCGCATTTTCTGCGTGTTTTGCATATTCTGCCTGTTATGCCTGCATATTCCGGCGAAGAACCGTCCCCCGCCGCTGCCGCATTTCGTTATTATTTTATCATATTATCTTGATGCGCACCTCAGAAAAACTTCCGGACGAGCCATGCCGACATTAAGCATCCTACGGATGCATACTGTCGCGGCGTTCGCCGTATGCTCCCAGTCTGTCATACGGCCATTCGTGAGCAAGCTCCCGTTGCGACCCTCGCAATGAGCCATGCCGCCAGTTACGGGACCTTCGGTCCCTCACTGTCGCGGCGTTCGCCGTATGCATCCGAATGATTCGTCATCCCCCTGTAAGTAAACTTACGGGGTCTGTCGAATCAGCCGGATGCGCATGGCTCATTGCTCGCGCAAATAAACCAGGCACCTGGGGAATCCTGCAGCGGCGCAGAGAATCTCTGACTGCAGGAATCCGGCAGGAGCCCGGTTTAAGGTGAATTTTACCGCGGTCCGGGGGATATGTTTATGATGCATGAGGAATATGTGTGTACAAACAGGAATATTGTCTGATTATTTTGAATCTCCCGACAGGTACCTGTCGATGACATGCAAAAGCTTTTCGATATCGACCGGTTTCTCAATAAAGTCGTCCATCCCGGCTTCCTGTGCGGCCTGTCTGTCCCTCGGATAGACGTTGGCTGTCATCGCAACGATGGGAATCCTGCTCTTCTTCACATCGGGAAGCCGGCGGATTTTTCTTGTCGCCTCCATTCCGTCCATATTCGGCATGGAAATATCCATCAGAATAAGACCGTAATATCCTGGCTCACTGTCCCTCAGCTTCTGCACGCAGACCTGTCCGTCTTCGGCAAATTCCATCCCCACGCCGGTGCCGCCCAGAAGTTCCTTCACGATCTCCTGATTGACGCTCATATCCTCCGCGATCAGGATATGCCTGCCGGTAAAATCGTACTCCGGAACATCCTTCATTAATCCGGGTATCTTCGTATGCGCAGCTTCCTTCAAATGGCTGTTCAGATCGAAAATACCGCCGGGAAGGCTGTGGTCATCCAGGGATGCCAGCTCCATGGCGCTGTCCAGCACGCGAAGAAGATATTCACCGGAAATCCGGATACTTTCCAGATAACGCAAAAGCCGCTCCCTGTCTTCCGGACAGGAGGCAGCCATCGCGGCACAGCCGATTATGATGTGCAGAGGTGTCCGTATATCATGAGACATTCCGAACACCTCCGAGAGTCTGGAGGGCCTCTCCTCATCAGTGTACTCACGCAAAAGATCGTCCGTGGTTACACCTAGCACATCGGCCAGCCCGGGGAACAGGCTGATATCGGGGTAGGACAGATTTCTCTCCCATTTGGAAACCGCCTTATCCGTGACGCCGAGCTTATACGCCAGAGCAGCCTGTGTCATCCCCTTTTGCTTTCTAAGAAGGCAGATTGTTTCTCCAAGCGATTGTTTTTCCATAGATGCTTTCCTCTTTTATAAATATTAGCATCAGCAATAGTATAAAACAATCGACCGGTGGTTTAGTCGGGAGAAGGCGTCTTAGCGAGAGGTCTCCTACACCTGCCGCACATTGAAGAACACGGCAGGCGCTTTCCCACTCATTTTCGCTGGACAATATTCACAAAGGGATACGGGATCTCGATGCCGTTCTTCTCAAGAGCCTCGGAAACTCTCAAATTGACATCCGAAATAAGGACTTCGGTTGCCGTCGACGGCCTGTAGTACACGGTTGTTGACAGCTTCAGGGAGCTGTCCTCAAATGCCATGAAATAGACCGGCGCATAATCCATTCCCTTATCGGTGCGCTTTCCCGCAACGCTGTAAGGTGAAGATATGACCGCGTTTCTGACGACCTCAATGGCCTTTTTTGCGTCGCTGTCATAAGCGATGTGAAAGTCGAAATGTGCCGACCGGAAAGGGGAATGCCAGCTGAAATTCCGGATCTTCATCTCATTCAGCCTGCTGTTCGGTATTACGAGCACCTGCGTGTCCATCAGCTGGAGGACAACGTGACGCATGGTAATGTCCTTTACGATCCCAGCCGTCCCGTCCTCAAGAACGATCCGGTCTCCTATCTCAAACGGCTTATAGATGCTGATCATCATGCCGTCCACGCTGTCCTTAATAACATCCTGCGCTGCAAAGGCGAGCACTGCACTCAGGAAAGCAGTTCCGCCAAGGAGTGTTCTCCAGACACTCCTGCCGCCGCCGAAAACAGAAAACGCAAGGATCAGGCCTCCCACTATGATTACGGCAGTGACCACCCGCTCAAAAAAGACCAGGTAGATGCCGCTCTGCCTTTCCCGGATTTTATTGAACAGCCGGCGGGCAAACCGGCACAGCACCCAGACCAGCACGAGGATGGCCGCGAAGGATACTGCCTTAATGATAAGGTTGTCAATTTCAATTGTAGATATCATTCCGTTTTACCTTTCCATATCCTGGATTTCGCGGATCAGCTCCTCCTGTTTTCTGGTCTCAGAGAAAACTCTGTAATAATACAGGCCGGCCAGAATGATATATGGAATCGTAAACGACCGGTAATACTCGAGCAGTCCTTTCAGCGTTACCGGCCGGGTGAGCGCGCTCACGACCAGCAGGATCACTCCGATGAGGATGCATGCCGCAAGATACTGGATGATGATCATTACCAGCGGACTGACTCCGTCAAAAAGTCTGTGAAGATGCAGTACAAACGTCGCGGCGGTGCAGATAAGGAACATGACCAGCACGTTCTCATTGCTGGTCTTTGTCCCTGCGATCAGGTTGACGACGGCGCCCGCGACGGAGATGATCGTATATACACAGAAGAGGTCGCCGAGGTACTGCTTTATCCGTTCTGTCATCCCTGCATCCTCCTCATCTTCTTCAAATATTCGCCGAAGCTTTTCCTGTAGCTCCTGTTTACACAGATTTTCTCGCCGTTGTCAAAGAAGGCGTACACCCTCATATTTACATCCGGCTTTAACTGCCTGACCTTATAAATATTGATCAGATTGGATTTCGAAACCCTGACAAAGCCGTAATTCCACAGCATCTCCTCGCAGGAAGAAAGCGTGTTCATAAGGCGGAAAACGCCATCACGTGTGTAGGCAAAGAGCCTGCGGTCGATATGATCCAGATAATAGATGTCCGCGGGATCCAGGATCACCTCCGTGCTGTCATCCTGATCCTCGTCGGCAGGCCTCCCCTGCAGCACCGGGCGCTCCGACTTTGCCGTATCGATCAGCTGCTTTATGACCGGCCGCATTCCGGCATAATAAATATCGGCATGCTCCTCCGAAACATTTTTGATTTCGTAGAGATTAAGCTTCATATTCCACTCTCGTCACCGCCCGGAACAGGGAACCGGTCTGTTTTCCTTACAGGCCGCAGCCGGAAAGGAATTTTCCGACACTGTCCATGTACCCTTCCGGATCATCGATAACGCCTTCTATATGGGCGCTGTCAAAATGTACCAGCTCCTTGTTTTCACAGGCTATATTATTATAAATCATCTCAACCTGATGAGGCAGACATACTTCATCTTTGTCAGAGCAGATGACAAGAGTGGGCAGCCTGTCATCAGCCGCAATCCGGATAGTATCGGCGTCATCGTAATCTATGCCGTACGCAAGCCTCATTAACATCTTGCTTGTTCCTGTAAGATATACAGCCATAAAGCTCTGCGTGTCCCCGTCTCCGAACATTTCCCTGAGCATCAGCTCCATGCCGGGAACCGGGCTGTCGCAGATGACGGCATCCGCGGCTTCAGCCGTGCCGGGCTCTGCATTCGAGGCATAGACAGCTGCCGTCTGTGCCCCCATCGACTGCCCGTGGACGATCACCCTGCGGTTGCCCTCCGTCTTTCTCGCATGCAGCACCATTGCCTCCACATCAAGCGCTTCAAGAATTCCGAAGGTAACTCTGTCATCCGGGTTCGCGCCGCTCCCTCTCTGGTCGATCGCAATGACATCATATCCCCTTTTCAGATACTGCTCCGCAAGAGGGTAAATACTGACTCTGTCGCCGCCCGCGCCGTGGACAAGGATAACACACGTGTCACTCCCCATGTCAAAATACGTCCCCGGGACAATATTCCCGTCCTGAGCAGCGGCGCTGATCTCTCTTCCGATCCCCGCATACGCCGCCTCAAATGCTTCCGGATCATATCCCCACAGCTCGAGCTGACGCAAACTGTTCTCGTGCGTGTCCTTTCCCTCATTCTGGTGAAGAATCCTGTCCGCGACATAGCCTCCCATTATAACTGAACCCACGATGACTGTAATCAGGACTGCTGCCGCAGCGGCCGCTGCCGCCCTTACGATTCTGTGATTCCTGGCTTTCATACGCTGCCTGTCTCCTTCCTTATCTGTTGAGGTCACTTTAGCAGAAGAAGAAAGAAGCTGCGTCCAAATACGTACAAACTGCAGCCTGCGGCGTATAAGCTGCATAGCAGAAACGCAAACACACAAAAAAGCGGCTGCCAGATAACCACTGGTAACCGCTGATGAAATGAAGCTGGGATAGTAGGATTCGAACCTACGAAATGACGGAGTCAGAGTCCGTTGCCTTACCGCTTGGCGATATCCCAATATGTTGGCTGTAAGATCATTCCTTACCGCTGCAAGTAGATATTATATGACAGCGCCTCCCGATATGCAAGCACTTTTTTAAAACATTCGGAAATACTTTTCTGAGTTTCTGAGAAAGGCAGGAACACGCTTTCGCGCATTCCTGCCCGTTTTTTGTAAGTCAGGTAAGTCAGTCATCCGGCCTTAAGGCGATGTTTCCGGCTTTCTCGGTATTCAGTCCTTGTTCAGCTTGCTGCGGACGATGGTGAACGCAGGGATTACGAGAACGAGGATTCCGATGTAGCCGACGATGGATGTGCCCTTCTGGAGCAGGGCCTTCATGCCGAAGGATGCGCCGATGGCGGCGACGCCGAGCATGATGACGGTGATGACTGCTCTGCGCAGCTGCAGGTTCCCGATGAAGCTGAAGAGCTTGTCAAAGCGGCGGCATCCTGCGTTTGCAAGGCCTGCTGCCGAGGTCAGGACTGCGAGGGTCATGAGGACGACGAATACCATGGAAAGCCAGGGGAAGCCGAGGCGTCCGAGGACTGCCATGACCGGAACGGCAACCTTGCCCGGATTGCAGAGATCCGGAATGACTGTGACATAGCTGAACAGCATGAAGGCAATGGCGATCATCAGGATTACGGTGATGATATAGCCGGAGATAATTGCCTTCTTTGTATCTTCCTTCGACTCAAGGATGTCCGCGACGGACATGACGTTGAACGCGATGGTTGACTGGAAGCAGCCGTACAGGATCGCGCTGTAGATCGCGTGCAGGATGTTGGGCTCTGCGGTGCTGACGGGCGGTGCCGCGAACGCTGCCCCGAGGTCATACTGGCCGAAGGCAAAGCTGAGGATGGTGATCAGAAGTACGACGCAGACGATCGCGTACATCATGTACTTGGAAGCCATCGAAAGGAGCTTCGAGCCGTACAGGCAAAGGAGCGCGGAAATAATAATGGTGGGAATTGCCGCTCCCCAGTAGCTGAAGCCGAAGTTCATAAGGACGTTTGCTTCGCCGGAGAAGGCCAGTCCGCCCGCGCACATAACTGTCGCAAGGAATAGGACATCGTAGACGATTCCCATGATCTTACCGAAGGATTCTCCGTAGCAGGACAGGACAAACGGGCGATAGTTGGTCGTTCCGTGGCTTCTTGCATACTCGGTCATATAGTACATGACGCCGCCGGTTACCAGCATTGCCAGAAGAGGCATCAGGATGCCAAACCAGCCGTACTTAACATAATAGGTTACGCTGAAAGCGCCGGTCGCAAAGCCGGGGCCGAAGTGGCCGCCCAGCCACACGGAGGCGACACCGAGATAGGATGACGCAAAGATACTCTGCTTTTTCTTGCTGTCCATAGTTTTCACCTCTTTCTATATCCGGAACCGTTTCCGGATCAGTTTCCGAATTTGTTTACAGAGCACTCTTCCGGATCAAAAATGATCAAAGGATGTTCTGCCAGCGATGGAATCCTTGAACTCATTTGCCATTGCCACGTGCAGCGGGTGAGTTAAATACTGCTGAAGGTATTCCTCCCCGTCCAGATCGACCACCGCCATGATGTCCGCGTTGGAATCACGATCGATGCAGCTCCGGTATACCGCAGGCTTGTTCAGCCAGGGCAGCTCCCTGTCCAGATCCTCGTAAGTCTTCCAGACCCTCTCCTCCGCCTTTTCAAGATCCGTTCCCGGCTTGAACTTGAGCAGTACATAATGTTTCATAACCGTTCTCCTCCTCATATTTACTCTCCCGCTTTATCGCGCCAACGCGATGTAGCAGAATAATAAAACTTTACTCCTTTGCGCGTAAAAATGCAAATACCCGGAAACATCGCCGCGCAAATATGCAGCGAGGTTTCCGGGCAGTATTGTTCACCGGTATTTTCCGGGCGCCGTTTCCGTACTTTTTCCGGATATCCGGATACAGCGATATGGGATTAACTGCGGCTCATCTTCTCTTCCAGACCGCGGGAACGAAGAGCATCAGCATCGGATAGATCTCGAGTCTTCCGGCCAGCATGTCGAACATGAGGACGTACTTTGATCCGCCGGCAAGTCCGTTGTAGTTCATGACCGGGCCGACCTTCGAAAGGCCGGGGCCGATGTTGTTGAAGGTTGCGGCCACTGCGGTGAAATTGGTGGTGAAATCCTGCCGGTTGTCCAGCGAAAGAAGGAGCATCGAAACAATATAGATCGCGCAGTACGCCGCAAGATAGACCGACACACCCTTGACCATTTCCTTGTCGGCGGGCCTTCCGTCGAATTTCATGGTCGTGACGCTCTTGGGGTGGATGTAATGGATCAGCTCATGCCCCACGCTCTTGATGAGAATGATGATTCTGGAGACCTTGATTCCGCCGCCGGTGGAGCCCGCGCAGGCTCCGACAAACATCAGGAAAACCAGGATCATCTTCGAGAACTCCGGCCAGAGGTCAAAGTCCGTGGTTCCGTACCCGGTCGTCGTGATGATCGAAGATACCTGGAAGAAGGCATGGTGGAAGGCCTGGTAGAGCGTATCAAAATAGCCGCGGACGTTGACGGTGATCAGGGCGACGGACGCTGCGATGATTGCAAGGTACCAGCGGACCTCCTCCATCTTGAAGGCTTCCTTCCGGTTTTTCCCGAGCAGGAAATAATACGCGTTGAAGTTGACGCCGAACAGGGTAATGAACAGCGTTATGAACGACTGCTGAAGGCTGGTGTAGCTTCCGCAGCTGTCCGCCTTTACGCCGAAGCCTCCGGTTCCGGCGGAGCCGAAGGAAATGCACAGTGCATCGAACACGGGCATCCGCGCGCAGATCAGCACGATAATCTCCACGACGGTCATTGCGAAATAAATCAGGTACAGGATCTTCGCACTCTCGCGCACCTTGGGGACAAGCTTTCCGACCGAAGGGCCCGGGCTTTCCGCGCGCATCAGCTGCATATTGTGGCCGCCCGTCATGGGAAGGATCGCCAGCATGAATACGATAACGCCCATGCCTCCGACCCAGTGCGTGAAGCTGCGCCACATAAGGCTTGCGTGGGAGAGCGCCTCCACATTCTCCAGAATGCTCGCTCCGGTCGTAGTAAAGCCGGAGATCGTCTCAAACAGCGCATTCGTAAAGGAAGGGATGTCGCCGTTTACAACAAAGGGGAGGCATCCGATCATCGAAATCAGGATCCAGGAAAGGGAAACAGTGACCAGTCCCTCTCTCGAATAAAGAACAAACTTCTCCGGCTTTCGCTGCGTCATCAGTGTCCCGACAATGTAGGTAGCTGCCGCGACCAGGAAGAATGACACGCACTCGAGCTCGCGGTAAATCACGCCCGTCAGAGCCGGCAGAAGCATAAGATACGCTTCAATGCGCAATATTTTCCCAAGAATATACACAACAATGTCAAAATGCATTTTCACTCACCCGTCAGGCATCCGCCAGAATGTCCCTGATATCTCCGAATCCCCGGTGCGTCGTCACGATGATCACGCTGTCCCCGACTTCGATGGAAGACTGCCCGTCCGGTATGATGATCTGCCTTGCGCGGTAAATACATGCGATCAGGACATTTTCCTTGAGCTTTAGCTGGGAGAGCGGGATACCGATGACCGGCGCGTCCTCGTGGATCGTAAACTCCAGCGCCTCCGCCTTTCCCTCGACGATGTAGTAAAGCGTCTCCATGTTGCTGCCGATGGAATTCTGCATCGCGCGCACAAAGCGGAGAATATATTCCGCGGTAATGTTCTTTGGATGAATCAGTGTGCCCAGGTCCATGCCCTGGATCAGGAAATCGATATTGCTGCGGTTGGTCTTTGTGATCACCTTCGCGTTCGGATTGAGTTTTTTGACGATCAGGGAGAGGAATACATTTTCCTCATCGATTCCGGTCAGGGAAACAAAGGAGCCGCAGGTTTCAACGCCCTCTTCCAGAAGCACGTCCTGATCGGTGCCGTCCGCATTGATGATCGTCGCCTTCGGGAGCTGCTCGCTTAGCTCCTCGCACCTTTCGAGGTCCCGCTCGATGATTTTTACATCAATTCCGTAATTGAGCAGCTGCGTCGCAAGGTAGTACGCGATCTTGCCGCCGCCGACGATGATCGTGTTGCGCACACTGTGGGTTTCAACGCCGATCCGCTTGAAGAAATCCTTGATCCGGTTCGGGGCGATAATAACGCCCACGGTGTCCTTCGCCTGAAGGACGAACTGGCCGTTGGGGATATAGACCTCGTTGTCCCTTACAACCGAGCAGACAAGGACACCGCCGCCGATCTTTTTGGCCATCTCGATCAGCGAGCAGTCTGCGATCATGGACCCTTCCGGGATGACGAACTGGAGGAGCTCCACGCGCCCTCTTGCGAAAATATCGATCTTCATCGCAGACGGGAAGCGCAGGATTCTCGCCGCCTCTGTCGCCGCGGCGTACTCCGGGTTGATCGTCATGGAAAGGCCGAGCTCCTCTTTAATATACGGGAGCTCCTTCCAGTAAACGGGATTGCGGACACGGGCAATTGTGTTGCAGTTGCCCGCTTTTTTGGCAAACAGGCAGGTCAGAAGGTTCTCCTCGTCGGAGTCCGTAACGGCAATCAGAAGGTCGGCATCCTCAATGCCGGCGTCCTTCTGCACGGAGTAGCTGGCGCTGTTGCCGACAATTCCCATTACGTCGTAATTGTCCGTAATGCTCCCGATCACCCTGTTGTTGACATCGATAACCGCGATGTCATGTCCTTCGCCCGTAAGCTTCGATACAATCGTCTCACCGACCTTACCGCAGCCCGCAACAATAATTCTCATAATCTATTTCCTCACACCTCAAACAGCAGATCTTCATATGTCGGGAAAGGCCACTCGCTCTTATCGACAAGCATCTCCAGCTCATCGCAGGGCCTGCGCAGCTCATCCATTGCGGGAACGATCTGCTCCTTATAGAAGAAGGCCTTTTCCCTGGCGTCGGAGATTTTCCCCGCCTTATCTTCGAGATCCCTGAGCACATCCAGCGCATCCTGCGCCGCCTCGATGGCATTTGAAACCTCATTCAGGCGCTTTCCTTCCGCGCGGCACGCAGCTCCCGCTTCCCTCACGGCGAGGATCGTGTCGGCAAGGCTGTGCTCGTAGCGGATACATGCGGGGATGATCTGTTTTCCCGCCATGTCAAGCATTGTCAGGGCCTCGATATTGATGGACTTTGCGTACGTGTCGTAGAGGATCTCTTCTCTTGACTCAAGCTCCGCCCTCGTAAAGATCCCGAACCGCTCGAAAAGCTGTACGGACTTGTCCGTTGTGAGCGCGGACGCCGCCTCGATCATGGACGGAATATTCGGAAGGCCGCGAAGCGCCGCCTCCTTTTTCCACTCCTCGGAGTAGCCGTTCCCGTCATAGATGATGCGCTGGTGCTGCGTCATGTACTCCTTGATGATGTCGTGCACCTCGAGCTCGAAATCCTCCGCAGCCTCGAGCCTGTCCGCTGCCTCGCAGAAGGCCTCGGCGATGATCGCGTTGAGGATCGTGGTGGATCCTGCCATGGAATCCGCGCTGCCGACCATGCGGAACTCGAACTTGTTGCCGGTAAAGGCAAAGGGAGATGTACGGTTGCGGTCGGTCGCGTCCTTGGCAAAATCAGGAAGAGTCGAGACGCCCGTCTTCAGGACGCCGCCCTCGATGTGGGTCTGTGCGATTCCCGTCTCGACCAGCTGCTTTACGACATCCGAGAGCTGCTCCCCGAGATAGACGGAAATAATCGCGGGAGGCGCCTCGTTCGCGCCGAGTCTTAAGTCATTTCCGACGTCCGCAGCACTCTGGCGAAGGAGATCGGCGTGGATATCCACCGCCTTCAGGACGCACGCCAGAACCAGGAGGAACTGCACATTCCTCTCCGGCGAAGCGCCCGGGTCCAGAAGGTTGATGCCGGTGTCCGTCGTAATCGACCAGTTGTTATGTTTTGCCGATCCCGAGATGCCGGCGAAGGGCTTCTCGTGCAGGAGGCAGCGAAGACCGTGGTGATCCGCGACCCTCTTCATCGCCTCCATGACCAGCTGGTTGTGGTCCGTCGCAAGGTTTGCCGTCTCATAGATCGGCGCGAGCTCATGCTGGCCGGGCGCAACCTCGTTGTGCTGCGTCTTTGCCGGAACGCCGAGCTTCCACAGCTCCTTGTTCAGGTCCTTCATGTACTCGCCGACGCGCTCGCGGATGACGCCGAAGTAGTGATCCTCCATCTCCTGCCCCTTGGGAGCCGGCGCGCCGAAAAGGGTCCTGCCTGTGAAAATAAGGTCGGGGCGCTTTAAGTATTTTGCCTTGTCGACAAGGAAATATTCCTGCTCCGCGCCCGTGGAGGATGTGACTCTCGATGCGCTCGTATCGCCGAAGAGCCTCACGATCCTGAGGGCCTGGAGATTAATCGCCTCCATGGACCGGAGGAGCGGCGTCTTTTTATCCAGCGCTTCGCCCTTGTAGGAGCAGAAGGCCGTGGGGATGCAGAGCGTAACGCCCGTTCCCGACTCCTTTAAAAACGCCGGGGACGTGATGTCCCAGGCGGTGTAGCCGCGCGCCTCAAAGGTTGAGCGAAGGCCCCCCGAGGGGAAGGACGAAGCATCCGGCTCGCCCTTGATCAGGTCCTTTCCGGAAAACGCGGTGACCATGTGGCCTTCCTCGTCCGGCGTTGAGACAAAGGCGTCGTGCTTTTCGGCGGTGATGCCGGTCAGCGGCTGGAACCAGTGCGTGTAATGCGTCGCCCCGTTCTCCGTCGCCCAGTCCTTCATGGCCTTTGCGATGACGTCGGCGTCCTGGCGCGAGAGCTCGCCCCCCTCCGTCATGACCGTCCTCACATTTTTAAAGACGCTTTTGGGGAGTCTCTCTTTCATCTTGCTGAGGGTGAATACATTTTTACCAAACAGATCTTCTACTCTTTCGCTCATATTTGCTCCTGCATGCCCGGCCGGGACACATTCCCGCCGGATGTAAGTGTTGACTGCGCTGTCTGCTTTATCTGGTGCCTCAGGTGCGCAGAAGGTCGCCCTTTTCCGCAGCCTGCGGATCCAGGAAAACCCTCAGCATCTCCTTCGGATGCGGCGCGTCGGGAACGGTGACTCCCTCATGATTTTCTATCCGTTCCACGACGGCAGGAATATCCCTCCCGTCCGGCTTCATGATCTCGATCCTGTCGCCGGTACAGAATTTATTGCGCTGCATGATGGTGATCCCGCCGTCCTCCCGGGCATCCTCTACTATCCCCAGGAACACTGATTCGTTGACATAGGTATTGCTGTCGTACACCATCGAGGTCTCGTCAGGCCTCCCGAAATAGAACCCCATCGTGAACCTCCGGTAGGTGCACTTGCGGATTTCCTCTTCGTACCAGGGAAGATTTTCGCGGTATTTTTCCTCGCTCTCAAAATAATCGTCAATGGCCTTGCGGTAGGTCCTTGCGACCGACGCCACATAGAGCGCGGTCTTCATGCGGCCCTCGATTTTAAGACTGTCGATCCCTGCGGACACGAGCTCGGGGATGTGATCAACCATGCACAGATCTCGTGAATTGAAAATAAAGGTTCCCCGCTCGTTCTCCTCGACCGGCAGGTACTCTCCCGGCCTCGACTCCTCCATCACCGCATATTTCCAGCGGCAGGGATGGGTGCACTCGCCGTGGTTCGCATCCCTCCCCGTAAAATAGGATGACAGAAGGCACCGTCCCGAATAGGAGATGCACATCGCCCCGTGGACGAAGGCCTCGATCTCAAAGTGCTCTCCCTCCGGGGTCTCGCTGTCAATGATCCTGCGGATCTGTGCGATTTCCTCAAGTGAGAGTTCCCTTGCGCAGACGACGCGCTTTGCGCCCATCTGCCTCCAGAAGCGGAAGGTCCCCGCGTTCGTGTTGTTCGCCTGTGTGGAAATATGAATGTCCACGTGCGGGCAGTTTTCCTTTGCGAGCATGAACATCCCGGGGTCCGCGACAAGGACCGCGTCGGGTCGCATTCTTTCAAGCTCGCGGAAATAGGCGGCGGCGCCCTCAAGGTCGCGGTTGTGCGCGAGAATGTTCGCGGTCACATGGACCCTTGCGCCCTTTGCGTGCGCGTAGCGGATTCCCTCCTCCATGTCCTCCGGGGAGAAATTGCGCGCCTTTGCGCGAAGACCGTACGCCTCGCCTCCGATATAGACAGCGTCCGCTCCGAAGTCGACCGCTGTTTTCAATACTTCAAGGTCCTTTGCGGGACACAAAAGTTCAGGTTTTATCATCTATTTCCTAACGCTGACCGCCGCCCCGTCCCCGTCCTGGAGAAGGATCGTCGCCAGCCTCTCATCATGCGTCAGCGCGTGCAGGTACTCCCGCATCCTTTTGTGAATCGTGCGGTCCCTTCGTTTGACCGCAAAGCGCGAATTCAGGATCTCTCCCTCCTTGAAAATATTGTCGGAAAGAAGGATTCCCTGCGGGGAGAGGAGCCGGAAAATCTCGGGAAGAAGATTGATGTACTGGCCCTTGGCGGCGTCCATGAAAATAAAATCGAATTCTCCGGAAAGAGTCGGGAGGACGTCCGCGGCGTCCCCTGTGATCACCTGCGCCTTTTTTTCTGCACGCTCCAGGACCTGCCGCGCCTTCGCGGCCCTGTCCGGATCCAGCTCGATCGTCGTAAGGCTCCTGCACTGCGGCGCGTACTCCAGCATCACCGATGCGGAATATCCGGTTCCTGCCCCGATCTCAAGAATTGTCTCGGGGCGCTTCAGCGCCATCAAAAACCGAATGAGGCTCCGGGTCTGCGGCCGGATAATCGGTACGCCTTCTGCCATTGCCTCCTTCTCTAGCTCCAGTATATGCGGCGGGGCGCTCCCGCCCATCGCCTCGATAAATGTCTGTATCCGTTCCTGTGTTATCTGCTCCATCGGCAGTTCCTTCAGCCGCCTATGGCGTGCCTGCCCCGTCTGCGGGCTGTGCTGCTCCGGTTTCATCCACGGGCTGTGACGTGCCTGTTCCGTCTGCGGGCTGCGGCGCTCCTGTTTCATCCACGGGCATAACGTTGAGCCCCGTGTCTGTGCCGGTTCCTGTTCCGGACAGATCCTCCGTTCCGGCGGAGGGGCCGGATACATCCTCGGAAATATCCTGCGCCGTTTCGGTTGCGATCGCGGCCTTTTCATTCGAGATCTCAGCGAGAATCTGCGTCGGCGTCATGTCACTCCGGAGTTCATAGGTCCCGGGCACGATCATGCCGTGATACGCGGAGAAAAACTCCTGCACCGGGAAGGTGAGGCTCTCATTGACCAGTCCGCGCTTTTTGAGCATGCGCCCGATATCAAGGACATTCATGTCGCTGGTGATCGTCACCGTGACAGGCTTGCCCATGCCCTCGGGATCGACCGCGGATTCCGAAAAGATGCCGTAGCCGATCTTATATGCGCTGCGCGCCGCGCTGATAAACCACATGATGAGGATAATAATCAGTACATATTTCAGGACTGTTCCGATCCAGTCAATCGCGCCGGGCCTGTCCCCGATCGCACTGTCGGGACGCTCATACCTGCGGCCCGGGCGGTTATTGTAAGAGTTATTCACATCAGATCTCCATGATAACAACCAGTATCATCGGCTTTCTTTTCGTCTTTTTCCAGAAGAAATCGCCGAGCGCGTCCTTGACCGCGGAGCGGAGCTTCTCACGGCTGGTCACATGGTTTGCCTCGCAGTGCATCAGAGCCTCCTCGGCGACCACATAGGCCTCGTTCATAAGAACGTCCGCTTCCTTTATGTAAACAAATCCGCGGGATGTGATTTCCGGCCCCGCAAGGAGCTTTGCGCTCGCGGAATCGATGGTGATCGCAGCGATTGCGATACCGTCCTCCGCAAGGTGTTGCCTGTCGCGAAGAACCGCGTTTCCGACATCACCGACGCCCAGTCCGTCGACTAGGATCCCTCCGGTCGCGACCGAGTCCACAACCTCCGCATTCTCGCCGTCAAGCTCAAGGACATTGCCCGAGCGGAGGATAAAGATATTTTCCTTCTGGATTCCCAGCTCTCGCGCGATCTTTGCCTGCGCGATCAGGTGCCTGTATTCGCCGTGGACGGGAATCGCGTATTTCGGCTGAACCAGGGAATAGATGAGCTTTAACTCCTCCTGGCAGGGATGTCCCGAGACATGCACATCCTGGAAAATAACGTCCGCGCCCTTGAGCAGCAGAAGGTTGATCACATGTGTGATCGGCTTTTCATTTCCCGGAATCGGGTGAGACGAGAAGATAACCGTGTCGCCGTGGCCGATCTTGACCTTCCGGTGCGTGTCCTCCGCCATCCTTGTCAGGGCGGCCATGCTCTCACCCTGGGATCCGGTGGTGATAATTGTCGTCTGGTTGTCCGGATAGTTCTTCAGCTCATCGATGTCGATCAGCGTATTCGGAGGGATATTCAGATATCCAAGCTCGGACGCCGTCTCGATGATATTGACCATGCTGCGGCCTTCGACGACGACCTTTCTGCCGTATTTATAGGCGTGATTGATGATCTGCTGCACGCGGTCCACGTTGGAGGCAAAGGTTGCGACGATAATGCGTGTGTCTGCGTGATCGCGGAAAATCTGATCGATGTGCCTGCCGACGGCCTTCTCGGAAGGAGTGTGGCCGGGGTGTTCCGAATTGGTGGAGTCGCACATAAGGGCAAGTACACCTTCATTGCCCAGCTCAGCAAAACGCTGCAGGTCGATCGCATCGCCATAGACCGGTGTGAAATCGACCTTGAAATCACCGGTGTGCACAATGGTGCCTGCCGGAGATTTGATGGCCAGCGCAGCAGCATCTACGATGCTGTGATTGGTCTTGATAAATTCAACGTCAAACTCTCCCAGCTCGACAATATCCCCGAAAGAAACGACATGGCGCTCCGTAATCTCGAGAAGATTATGCTCGCGCAGCTTGTTTTCGATGATGCCCATTGTCAGCCGTGTTCCATAAACGGGAACATTGATCTTTTTCAAAACATAGGGCAGGGCGCCGATGTGGTCTTCGTGACCGTGGGTAATAACAAAGCCCTTTACCTTGTCAATATTCTCCTCCAGATAAGTTGTATCCGGAATGACAAGATCGATACCGAACATGTCGTCCTCAGGGAAGGCAAGGCCGCAATCCACAACCACAATACTGTCCCCGAACTCGAACGCGGTAATGTTCATGCCGATCTGTTCAAGCCCGCCGAGCGGAATAATACGCACGGAAGGAGCGGGCTCTCTGTTCATTTTTTCATGGTCTTTTTTCAATCTGTCTCCTCTTCCGAAGATCTTTTCCCGCCTGCCCGGCGCTGTATACCTGCCTGCAGATGTCTTTGTTCTTTTATTCCTGTCATTCTTTTCTGCGGTTTTTCCTGATCTGTCTGATCTGATCCTCTTTGATGCGGTTTCCGATAGCTGCTTCGATCCGACTTTATTTTTACCTGGAACTTCCGTTTCTGTTGACTTATTGTAAGCGCTGCCTTTCAGCGATGTTTTCTTTTTTGCTTCGTTCTTTTTGTCTGCCGCCTCTAATTTTCTGATCTCTTTCTTCTTGTATCCCTGTTTCTTTAATTCTCTCCTGGCGGCGTCTTTTTTGATCTCTTTTTTCTTAAAAATACTCTTCTTCAACTTGTGTCTTCTAACTCTTCTCTTTCTGTCTTATTTCTGTCTTATTTCTGTTTTACTTCTGCCTTATTTCTTTCTTAATTTCTTTTCTTG
>ODAI011254041.1_pt1 | contig 16450 bp, 16 predicted proteins | sample 1539321 | NCBI WGS metagenome assembly ODAI01 (sample SAMN02144231, study PRJEB22623) | gut metagenome | biome: sheep rumen | host: Ovis aries | place: New Zealand | reverse complement strand
CCTTGAGAAGATCATTTTTTACACAAGATATAGATTCAGCCTGTACATGTTTACCATATATAACAGCTGGCACTAATCCTTGAGCTCTCAGATTCTTAACTTTCTTCCCATGGATTTCACGCTTTTTAACTGAAAGTTTCATTTACACAATCTATTCAATAGATAAAATGATATTTAATTATTCTGCAGCTTCAGTTGCAGGAGCTTCATCAGCTTTTGGTGCTTCTTCAACTACTGGAGCTTCTGGTTCAACTGGAGTTTCAACTTTTTCTTCTACAACTTCTTTAACTTCTTTTTCTTCGGCTTTAGGAGCTTCAAAAGTTTTTAACTTCTTTAATAAATCTGTATCTCTATTTTCAGCTGAAATGATACTCTTAAGTCTAGCATCCTTTCAGATTTTATCTCTCATATAATAGAGTTTAGATTTTCTAACTTTGTATTCATCTAATAGAAGAACTTTTTCGAATTTATTGAAAGAGAAAGGATAAATCTTTTCTACAGTCACACCTGAACAAGTTCATCTCATAGTGAATGTTCCATCAGGATGGTTTTCTTTTTTAGTCTTGATTACCAATCCTCTAAATTTCCAAATTCTCTCAGTAGAACCTTCTCAAACTTTTTCGTGTACTTCAATAAGCATACCAGTTCTAACAGGAAGAATTGGATATCCATTCTTGCTATATACGCTTTGTAATCTTTCGTAGTTCATGGGAACAAAAGCATCAATAATTTAAAATTTATTTAGCAGATTTGCTGTTTACAACCTTAGCTTTCCATTTTTTCTGCTGATCTAGGTTCTTACGAACATCCATAATCACAGTTTTTTCAACTCTAACCAAAGCTTTGTTTAGCTTTCTTTTTGCATTAGTTCTAAGTCTCATAGTGTTAGGCAACTTTAGATGATAAATCTTTGTGTCCTCTAGATTCGAGAACTTCTTTGATCTTCGCATGAGATATTCCAAGCTTCTTTAATCTAAGCTCAGCTTTCTCTTTTGTTCTTTTAACCCATTTGTCATCAGCTCAGAATTTCTGTTCTTTCTTTAGGATTAAAATATATCGATCAATTGCTTTATCATTTCTTGTACAAGACTTTTTTCTATGCCAAGTTAGTCTTTTGAGGAAATGTTTAATTTTTCTTCCATTTGTATCTCACATTATAACACAGATAAGAGATAAAGTTTAATATTATTATCTTAATTAGTTAACATATTTTGCCATATAAGCAAAAGCTTTGTTGGCCTCAGCCATTCTATGAGCTTCTTCCTTCTTCTTTACAGCAGCTCCTTGATTTCCATAAGCAGCAATCAACTCTTCAGCTAATTTCTGAGACATTGGTTTACCAGCCTTTGATCTAGCAGCATCAAGAATCCATTTTGTAGCAAAGAAAAATCTTTTTGCAGGTTTTACTTCTACAGGAACTTGGTATACAGCTCAACCAATTCTCTTTGATTTAATCATGATATTTGGAGAAGCGTTCTCGATAGCAGCCTGAACTACTACTGCAGGATTCATATGTCCAGCTTTTTTAATTTCTTTAAGAGCATCTGCATAAATTTTTCTAGCAACGCTTTTCTTTCCGTTTTTCATCAAATGATTGATAAATTTTTCTTCATTTGATTTCTGAATAACAGCACTTGTTGGTTTACTCATGTGTACAACACAATAACACTAAATAAATATATTCTTATAATCTCACAAATTTAATCCTACTTCTTAGGTCTCTTTGCTCCGTAAAGAGAACGAGACTTTTTACGATCTGCTACAGGATTAGCATCATATTTTCATCTAACGATATGATATTTTACTCATGGAAGATCCTTAACACGTCATCCACGAACTAGCACTACTGAGTGCTCCTGTAATGAGTGAGATTCTCCAGGAATATAAGCCAAAACTTCTGATCAGTTAGACAATCTAACTTTAGCAAATTTTCTCTGAGCAGAATTAGGTTTTTTAGGTCCCATTACGGAAACTTTTAAACATACTCATCTTTTGAATGGAGCTGGTCTTTCAACCTTTTTATCTCCCTTTAATTTGTTTAATCCATACTGAAGCACTGGAGCCTTTGATTTGCTCTTTTTCTTGCTTCTACCTTGTTTAATTAATTGATTAATAGTTGGCATTCCGTAATTTAATGGAAATAAGTAAATTTTTCTCTGAAAAAATATCACAGTGAAAATGTATATAATAAATTCCTTAACAAAATCAAGTCAAAATTTTGATAATTTATGTCAATTTCGAATTTGAGTAGTTTGTATGCCGAAAGTTAATATTAAAAATCTTGAAAAAAAAGATAAAAAGCTGTATTATAGTTCACAGTTGTAAATGAATATTTGGTTGAGATTGATAATTTTGTCATTCTGAGCATTAGCGAAGAATCTTGCGAAGAATCTTTTACAAAATCCTCCACTGCTTCGCGGTCTTCACCCCGCTTAGCGGGGCAAGCCTCCTTTCTTAAAGGAGGACAAAAAGATCCCCCTTAGCAAGGGGAGATTAAAGGGGGATCTTTAAAACTATTTAGCACTTCTCATTAGCATTATCATCACATATCATCTCAATTCTTTCATCCTTGGATCATCTTTTGTGATTATTCATTCTTCTACCAATTTTTCCATATGGTGGATATAATATTTTCACGTTCATTTATATTCTCAATCTGAAGTTCAGTATATCATTCTGGATAATGCTGTCGCAAATTCTGCTCTAGTTACTTCATCATTTGGTCTGAAGTTATTATTTGGCATATTTTGTCACATTATTCATAATTGATATGCTAATGTTACTCCATTATCATAGTCTGAATTTTGTTTATCTGTCACATCGTTAAATTTATTATTTTGTGTTGTATCTGGAGTCTTTCACAAGATATTTATTGCGTATTGTGATAACATTTTGGCCATCGCTATTCTTGTAAGTTTTCCATCCATATCTGCTTTTTGAATTGTTGACATCGTTGTGATTCAATATCATTTTGCAAATTCATAAGCTTGTTGAAATTCTGGTGTGTAAGTCTGTCATTCTGAAGTATTAGTTGAAGCTTGCTCAGCTAGCTGAGAATCTTCTACGTCATGCTTATCACTCTGGGAATCTTCCAATGGATTATCCTCTTGATTTCATGTCTGAATGTTATTTCCAGTATTAGCTTCTGGTTCCTTTATTTTTGTTCATGATGTTGGTTGCTCATTTTGGTTTCCTGTAGAAGAATTTGCTCCACTTCATGTCTGTTGATTTCAAGTATTATTTGAATTATCTGAACCTGTTGTTGCATTCGAACCTGTTGAGCTAATTGAGCTGCTTCATCATCATCCACCTCATCCTCATCATCCACTTGATCAATTTCTTTCCCATTTTGCTTTAACTGTCATATTCTCAGCTGGCATTGTATCTGGAATTTCTGGCTCCCATCCGATAAATTTATATCAGTTCTTAGTTGGATTAGCTGGCTTATCTACTGGGCTACCATAATCTCATGTGATAACTGTCAATGTTCAATCTATATCAAGCGTGATTGTATATTGGTTTACTTGCCATTTTGCATAAAGCGTAGTATCATCTGTTATAACTGTAGAGAAATCAAAGAGTTCTGTCAGATTTTCATCACTATACCATCCTGTGAATGTATGTCATGTTTTTGTTGGATCTGTGGGTTTTATTACCATTTCATTAGCATCTATATCTACAATTTGACTATCTACCAAACTTCAACTATTTGTTTCAAATGTTACTGTTTTACATGCTGTTGCTGGATTTACAAGCCAATTATCAGCTACACCGCATCTTCATGGTTGATTATCTGAGAACGTATTCATATCATTTAATGGAGCTGTAACTCATGATACTAAATCTGATACTTTTCTATTGAGTGTATATCATGTAGAATTAAATGCTTTTTGATATCATCAAATAACAGATGCTCATACCGAACTCATTTTGAAAGAATCTGGAAGATTTGTTATCTCTCAACTATAATTGAAATATGATAAAAAAGAATTTCCTGCTGTTGTTATGTTTCTTGTATCAAATGAGCCTTCTGGTAAACTCGTTAGTTGTCATCCATAGTTAAAATCAGAGAAGAAAAAATTTCCTACTGTTGTAATGTGGGAAGTATCAAAAGATCATTCTGGTAAATCCTCTAATTTTCATACCAAATTGAAATCATAGAAGAAATAATTTCCAATTGTAGTTAATCACGTTGAAAATTTAAATGATCATTCTGGCAAACTTGTTAGTGCTCAATTTTCGTTAAAACTTATAAAATAATCATCTCCTACTGTTGTAATGTTTTTTGTATTAAATGAGCCTTCTGGTAAATTGTTCAATGCTCATCTTCTATTGAAAAATGAGAAAAACCAAGAATCTACTGTAATGATATTAGAAATATCAAAAGATCACTCTGGTAAACTTGTTAATGCTCAATCTGTATTGAATTTATAGAAGAAATTCATTCATGCTGTAGTTAATCACGTTGAGAGTCTAAAAGATCATCACGGTAAATCCTCTAATTTTCATCCTGCATTAAATGCACAAAAGAAATAATCTCATGCTGTTGTAATTTTACTCGTATCAAATGAACCTTCTGGTAGACTTTCTAATGCTCAATTGCCATTAAAATAATAGAAAAAGTCCATTCCTACTGTTGTAATACTACTTGTATCAAATGAATTTATCGGCAAACTCGTTAGCTGTCAAAATCCGTTAAAATAATTAAAAAATTCGTTTCACACCGTAGTTATATTACTTGTATCAAATGAATTTGTTGGCAAACTCGTTAGCTGTCAAAATCCGTTAAAAGCAGAGAAGAAATAATCTCATACTGCTCACGATATATTGCTTGTATTAAAGGATCCATCTGGCAATTTCGTTAGAGCTCATCTATCATTAAAACTAGCAAAAAATCTGTTTCATACTGTTGTAATATTACTTGTATCAAATGATCAAGCTGGTAAAATCGTTATTGCTCAAATTAAGTTGAAAGCATTGAAGAAATTATCTCATGGAGATGTCGCACTTTCCCCAAATCACTCTGCTAATGATGGCATATATGTTACCTTCACTCATGTCATCGTCGTACCAGCTTGTGGTACTAATGGCTTACTTACATTTTGGAATGTCCATCTATCCGCTCAAGATAACGATAATGTGATAGGATATGTACCTGCTGTAGCATACGTATGTGTGATATCTGCTGTCAGATTTCATGTAGTTCCATCTCATCGGTCTACTGTATATGCATTTGCAAAATATTTATTGATTTTCAATGTCTGATTTGCCTCTGTGGATGTAGCTTCAAGGACTATGTCCATGTTGACTGGGGGTTCTATATATTCATTCTTGAAACAACGGAGAGAATGCCCAAATGCACGATAGTAGCTGTAACTAGGATTTATGCTATCGAAACTGAAGTACAAAGCCCACGCACTTTCCGGATTAGATCCCCCACAAGGGCTAGACGACCAATAGCGGACGCCATACCCCTGGACATAGATAGCACCATCGTCGTAACTGCGGAAACCTGCAAGTGGCAACTCCAAGTCGTTGGAAAATGCTGTTCAAATTCCACTTTTGCTTAAATAATTTGCTCGTTGATATTCTCTTATTGCCGTGTTATTACAAGTACCAGAGTTTGCATTACATCGTAACATCATTAATTCTTGCCATTCTCATGCACTGGGTACATGATACCCTTCTGGACATGGTCACTGTCTATTATCCACATTTGTAGCCACATGTCCACTTGTATCGTATCATTTTACTATTGTTGCATCATTATCATCATTATCGTTTTCACCTCACCACAAGTTATTATATGCACTTTCTCATGTATATGAATTATCAGTTACGCTGTCAAAATAAACTCCACTTCGGTAATCACGAGTATTTTTATTTCAATTATTGAAAATTATGAATTTATCATTTTCTCCGCTATATCATTTATTTACTCGCTCGTTCACATTTGCTTCCAACAATTCGTTTAATGTTCATGTATTTGTTCATGCAGGATTTCCATGATTATTTCACCATTGGTAAAAATCTCAATATGAACTTTCTCATGTTCATACCACTGATGCTCATAGATTTTTATCCTGGATTGTTATTCAGTAACTTTTGTCTTGTGAGTAAACTGTGATAGTTCAGATTATGGTATCATGAACTATAAATTCATTATTCGCATTTGCTACTCATATTACTAATGTTCACATTAGTCCCATGAGTCATAATACAGTCTTTAAAAAGAATTTTTTCATAATAACAAATAATAAATAAAAATCTTTTCTTATTAAATTTTATTATAGCAATCACATATATATTTTCAAACTTTTATTTTGGCTTATAAATTTTTAAATTTATTTGTATATTTTGGGTATATTGATATAAAGTTTTTATTTATTCTAGTTTTATCATTATGCAAAAATTTTCGGTTAGGAATGCTACACCAGATGATGCTTATGGAATATGTTTTGTTAATGCTCATACATGGTATGCAACCTATAAATGATTAATGCCTGAAAGATTTTTGGAAAATAGGATTAATAATATTGAAGAAAAAGCTGAAAACGTTCGTGAATTAATAAAAAATGGTGGAAACTATTTGATTGTAGAAGACACAGAGAAAAAAGAAATAATCTGAATGCTAATTTACTGACCTTCTAGAAATCCAGAATATCCTAATTCATGAGAGATTAATGCAATATATATTTTACCAGAACACCAAAAACTTGGTATTGGTAAAAAGTTATTTTTAGCCTGAATATATGAATTGATAAATTTATGATATAATGATATGATAATAAATGTTTTGAAATGAAATGATGCGATAAATTTTTACAAAAAATATTGAGGAACTGTTGTTTGAGAAAGATCTGATGAAATTTGAAAAATAACTATACGCGAAGATATTTTATATTTTGAAGATATAAAATCCATACACTAATACTTACACATTCTTGGCTATCAGATTTTTAAGTTCTTCTAGTCAGATATTACTTTTAACTGAAATGAAAACTTTATCTTCATCTGGGAATAATTCTTTCAACTCATTCAGTTTTTCTTCATCAATTAAATCAATTTTATTGAAAACTAAGATTCTCTTTTGATTGGCTCAAATATCACTCAAAACATCGTGAACCACAGAAATTCTTTCTCCAACAAATGGATCGCTGGAATCTATCACATGTAATAATAAATCTGATTCAATACTATCTTCCAAAGTGGATGAAAAAGATTTAATCAATTTTGGAGGTAAATCACGAATAAATCCGATTGTATCGTTTAGAAGTATTTCTTTTCATCTTCATGTAACTGGATCTGTAATCACGTATAGATTTCAAACATTCGTTCATAATGTAGCGAAAAGTTTATTTTCAGCAAGTACTCATTTTTTGGTCAAACCGTTCAAGAGTGAAGATTTTCCAGCATTTGTATACCCAACTATTCCAACTGTTGGCATTCATTTTTTGATACGTGCATCGCGGTGAAGTTTACGCATTTTTGCATATTCAACGAGTTTTTTCTCAATTTTCAAAGTCTGTTCTTTGAGATGCCTTTTCATTCTTTCTGTGTTGGTTTCTCATAGTCCACGAGTAGCTCATGCTCATCATCAAGATGCAGCTCATCATTGCTTGGATAGATCCATTCACATTCTATAAATTCTAGGTCACATATGCTTAATTGCTGCGAGCTGGATTTGTAGACGAGATTCTCAACTTGTGGCATGTTTTTCAAATATTTTCAAAATTAAGTCGATACGGTCTCGTGCTTCCATTTTTGGATCTAATTTATGTTCTTCTGATACTACACGCAATTTTTCATTAATTTGCCAAATCTGAGATGGTTTGAGAGCATTTCCAACGATTAAAAGATTAGCTTTCAAAAGCAGCATATCATGAATAATTTCATCTAATTTTCATTTTCATACATAAGTTTTTGGATCTGGAATGTCTTTTTTCTGATATTTTTGGAGAACTACAATTCATCAGTAAGTTTCTACTAGATTTTCAAGCTCTCTCATTCTATCATGAAGTTCCTCCTTGTTTGTATTTTTGTCCACTAAGTCTACTAGGAACACGCGAAGTGGTTCAGATTGTTGTAATTCTTTTTTATCTAACATATTTTTTGCTTAAAATATAAAATTAACTTTTTTTTGAAATCAGTTTCAAAACTTTCGAAAAGCTTGATATTAAGCAAAAATTCGCATTATTAGATTAAAAGAAGAATAAAAATTCTGACTTATTGATATTTTTTTTGCCTAGAAAGTCAAGTTGGTATCGAATAAAATAAAAAAGTCCTCAAAAATTTGACAAATTCAAAAAATATATTATAATATAACTGTATTTATATCTTATGCATAAACAAAAATGGCAAGAGTAACAAAAGAAAATCTATTCTACAAGAAAGAATCTTGCAGATCAAAGAAAGAAAAGTTGTGTAGAGACATTGCTTGTTATGGAGTAACAATCTTCGCAGCAATTATGGGATTTTTGTTGGTAGATGCTAATATTAGCTTAGCCAATGCAGAATCTGATGCTGCGAGCAATAGTGTTGAAATGACACAATATTTAAGCTAATTTCTACATACAACATGTTGTATAGGATAGCGAGTTTCGTTATCCTTTTTTTGTTAATTTTTCTTTCACTTGTAATTAATAAAAAAAATGTTACTTTAAATTGATATAATTGTGATTTATATTATTTCTTAAATAATCATGAACTATTCATCTTCTCGTCCTGTTAGAAAACCTAAGAAAACACTTTCTTGGTCTAATACAAGAATTACGCTTTTGGAATACTGTGAAAGGAAGTATTTTTTGAATTATTACACATTCGCTTTAAAAGAAGAGAATCCTGAGTTATGGTCTGAGGCTTTGCTTCTGAAATGATTGAAAAGTATAGATATGCGAGTAGGAGAAAAATCTCACTTTTTACTTTCAGATTACTTACATGCTCTAAAAAAATGAGAAATAACTGAAGAAAAAATCGAAGGATTAAAGGATAATATGAGAAGAGAGATGAAAGCTGATTTTGATTATTCCAAGGAAAGAGATTATTCTGATCGTGAAGATTTTTTTGGGAAATTCTGACTTTCTGAACATTTTTATGGAGAAGACGCTGATGAATTACTTGAACCTGCCATTGAAAAGGTTTGTGGAAATTTGGATCGCTTTATTGCTAGTCCATGGAATGAAAAAGTTCAAGATTATTTTGGATCTGCTAAATTCGTATATGTGGAACATCCCAGAACTCCAGATTTTGAATCTATGAAAGTAGATATTGGTAAAATCTGACTTAAAGATGTTTCAGTTATGGCTGGACCAGATTTTTGAGTAACTTTTTCAGATACAGACTTTTTAATATTAGACTGGAAATCAGGTAAAGAAGAAGTTTTGGATAATTCTATAAGTGATCAATTAAAAGTTTATGCGTTAAAAATGCTTTTGAAGAAATGACTAACTTCTTTAAATTGAATAAAAATTGAAGCTTATGAAGTTTATTTAGATAGTATGAATTCATATGGTGGAATAATGAAACAAGAGGATATAGACTGAATTATAGAAAAAATTAAGCATGATGTAGAAGAGCAGAAACAATTATTAGTGGATCAAAATCCATACAAAAATCAGCCAGTTGATTTGATGATGTTTCGTAAGACTACAAGTGATAAAAAATGTGAACACTGTACATTTAGGGATGTTTGTCAAAAACTAGATTAATTTATTATAGATATTTAAAAGCCTGAACATTGAGTCAGGCTTTTTTGTTATTTGTTTGATTAATTATTGGTCAGGTACTGATACTAAATCAATTGGTATATTATTTAGAACTAATGCATTTGATATCACATAGGAAGCTCAAATCACAAGAACTCATATGAGTATATATATAATAGCTTTTTTCATACTTTCTCTAGTCTTTGGATCATCTGGTTTTGTAAGAATTTTGTATCACTGTACTATTATCAATATTAATACAATAAGCATAGTTAATCCCATTATCCAGTTAATGATCTGAGCAATAAGTGGAATCGATCCAAATTCTAGGATAGGATTTCATTGTTCATCTATTCGTATAGGTGCTTGTTGCACAACAGTGTTATCCGATCATATTATTTCCTTTTTTAAAACTTTATCTTGATTTCACATTACGGCCTCTACTATTTGTTTAGATCACATTACCATTAATATTCATGCTACACATCGAATAATAATTCCAGCAGCTTTGGACTTTGTCTTATCGTCTGTTGCTGTAACGAATCATACGACTTTACCAGCCATAACAAAGAAAAGTATTCAAATCACGAAATACAATGCGATTTTTATAAATGGATACATTATGTTATTGTATAAATTATCAGCAAATTCTATTCAATTAGGTGTATGAGTATCGGATGCACTTGCAAATTCTGTCGTTATTATACCACCATCTCACACCAAGGATGTTGCTAAAAATCTTGCTGAAACCATAATAATTATTCATATTATACCAAAAACAACCAATCTTACTCATTCTTTCATAGTTTCTTCTTTTTCTGAAGTCATAATATTATATCATCCAAAAAAAGCTACTGCGATTCAAATTACAATAAAAACGTCGATAACATAACTTACAATTTTTAAAATTTGTTCATTGAATAAACTTACTCATTTGTCATCAGTTATTACATCTTCTCACTTTATTGCAACATCTAATGATGTGTTATCTCTTTTTGTTGTGCTTGTTGTAGCTTCCAAAACGCCATCATATGGATTATTTTGGGCAAGAACTGGGGATATGTTTATTAATCAGAATATTCATAATATGAATATGCATAGAATTTTTTTTATCGTTTTCATATGAACTTTAAATAATAAAGATAAAAGTTTGATTTATATTTTAATGAAATATTAAAGATATTATTTCAGATAAAATTGGAATTTTTTGGAATCTTTTTTTATATATATAAAATGTTATTATTCTAATAATCCACAAAATCATAGCAATAAATAATATAGTATTGTCTGATGAAATATCAATTCAGCGATATAATAGAAACAATATACCTATGAATAATATGTATTGTAAAATGATTCATATTCAAAAACTCTGTCACTGAGCATATCCTAATTTTTTGCTTTGTAATGTAGTTTCATAATCAGATTTTTTTATTCTTGAGACAATTGATGCATTGATATAAGCCATCATTTCTCATGGATTACATAAAAATGTTGAGTTTATAGTTTTTTTCATACTGATTGGAACTATGTCTATATTTATCATTAAAAGTATAAATCTGACCCCTATGATTATTAAGATTCCTAATCAGAAGGAGTTTCACAATAATAATGTTCAAAAAATAAATGATGTCCATAATAAAATTGATTCTTTTAGTCGTCGATAAGGTATATTATAATTTTCTTGACGAAATCGTAAAATAAAATTCAAAATTGGCGTATATGCCTTTATAACTTGTCATTTATTAGGGATATTTTGCATAATAGACTCATTTTCACTTCGCATAGGTAAATCATTTGCACATAAAAATATTGAAAAAACCGATATAATGAAAATAGCTATACTTCAGATTGTTATAATTCGTGATAAAATTCAATTTAACAAAAATATATTTAATCAACTAGATATCAGAACTATCATAAGGAAAACTAAATTTAAGTATCAGATTTGAAAATATCATGAAATAAAATTTCTCTCTTGCTCACTAAAAGATGGATTAGACTTTACTCTATTTTTTACAAATGGTGCAAAAAACATCACTGCAGCAATTGCTGAGAGTTTAGCTTCAGATGAAATGATGTTTTTTTCAGTTTCCATTATTGATATTTAATATAAAATCTTATAAATTTTTCTTTTTTACATCTGTAGTAATCAGTTCCTTTTCTATAGGTGATGCTATAATTTTGAGTGCGATGTGCTGATTACCTGCAAATATCAGTCATTCTCAAACTCCACATGAAATCAATTTCTGCTGTTCTGCTTCGGAAAGTCCCAAAAGCTGATTCAATGATTTGATTGAAGTAGTTGACTGTTTTAGAAGAATTTGAATTGATGAATTGGATACTATTGGTTTTCCGTATGGGCTTCTTACAAAATCTTCAATATCCTGTGAGATTGTTGTGATTCATAATCAATATTTTCTGGCTCTTTTGGTCATACTAAACATAAAGTTTGCTGAAACATCATTTTGAAGCATAATTCGTGCTTCATCACAAACTAATAATCTTTGGCGTTTTGCCGATCTAACTTTTGTTCGGATAAAATTAAGGACATTATACATTGCTGGAGTCTTTAATGCGTCTTCGAGGTCACGAATACTAAATACTGTGATACGATTGTTAATATCTACATTTGTGTAATTATTAAATAATTTTCCAAAAGTTCATGTTGCATATTTGCTTAAACGTAATCAAACTTGCTCTCATCCATCCATTCCATTTAGAATATTCATCAAATCTTCCATTAACGGAGGCTGTTTTCACTCATAATCATCATCTTCTAAAGAGAATCAGCGAAGTGCATATGTATTTTGCAACGCTTTATCCAAAACAGCTTCTTCTTCTGCTGTCAGCTTTCATATTAAGATTTGTACTAATCAGATTAGAGTCATAATCTGTGAACGAAGAAGATCTCATTTTCAATATTCTACATCTTCGATTTTTGGAGGAAGATCGAATGGATTTATATATTGCTGTGCGTTTGTTGCAATATTAATGTATGTACCGCCTACTGCTTCACAAAGATCTTTATACTCATTTTCTGGATCAATAACTATAATATCGATTCAGTTCAGCAAATATCTCAAAATCTCTAATTTAACTGTGAATGATTTTCATGCTCATGATGTAGCCAAAATCACACTATTCATATTTGGTAACTTGTTATTAAATCTATCCATAATAATAAGTCATCATGTGTGCAAATTTAGTCCATAAAAAATTCATGAATTCTGAACTAAATCATTTGATATAAATGGAAAACTTCATGCTAATGATGATGTCACAGCACTTCTACCGATTCACAAATCATCAATACACAATGGCAAAGTTGATGTCATTCATTCATCCATTCTATGATTTGCTGTTTTTACTGAAATTCAATATCCACTTATTTTTTGCTCAAACTTTTTTCATTCCTCTTGTAATATTTTTTCATCAGTGTTATATATCGTAAAATAATTGGAAAGTTCAAAGTATCTTTCTTCTCTGGTACTCAATTTCTCCCTAATTAATTCAACATCTCTATATTGCTGTTCTACTTCTTTATCCGTAGTTATTCATTTTGAAATAGCTTCATTTAATTCAGCTTTTAATTGTGTAGATTTTCTTTTGAGCATGGCTTGCATCGCAGAATCATCTTCTGGATAAATAAAAAATGACATATCTCGTTTTGTATGCATACTCATCAAATCCCTAGTCCGTAAAGCATCAATATATGTTGGATATCTCTGTGTATAATATGTTTTTCATAGAATACCACTTATGTTCATTTCATTACTCTTATATTCCCAATATGATGGAGCAATATGAGATTTAAAATCAGCTATATTAGCAGTATATTCCTCATCTACTTGTTTGATAAATCTTCTCATATCTGATGTAATCATACTGTCTTTATATTCAGAATCTGGGATTTCTAAAAGTTTCTTTATTTGTTCACGTAAATCGTTTTCTTTTTTCTCTCTTTCCGTTGGCTTTTTCCCTTCTTTTGTATTTTTTTCTGATGTTTTTGTTTCAGATTTTTTCGTATTTTTTGGTCCATCATCAACTCAAAATACACTATCTAACATTGAATCTATCCGATTTTTCTTCTTTGGCTTTAAATCTTCTACTGTATCTCATGCAATTTCATGGGTTTTTGTAATTTCTCATATTTCACTAGAATTTGTAGCCTGAATATTTTGTTCTGAATCTTTTCATTTGTTGTTAGATGTCTGTTGCTTATTATCATTACTTCAATCTACTTTTATATTGTTATCTGTAGTTCATTGTTTATTTTGTGAATTCAAATTTCAAAAAAGCAAATCAAAAAATCATGGAGTTTTTCAATTTTTTTGTTGAGAATCTGGATTTTGAACTTGTGGTTCATTCTGTGTTGATGGATTGTTGTTGTTTTTATCTGCAGTTTCTTTTTTGGAATTATCTGTTTTTTTATTTACATTTCAAAATAGAGCATCGAAGAATCAAGTTTTTTCTGGTACAAATTTATTATCAACAAAACCTCCATCATTGATGATGCTTGTATAATTGGTATCATAAATGATATTTTCTGTTTTTGTTACCATTTAATTTATTCTTGTTTCATTTGTAAATAAAATACTATACTCTAATTATATTCGAAAATATTTTTTATGCAAAAAAGTAGATAGATTTTTTGGTATTTACTTATGGATTAATGCCATTTTATTTATTTTATATTTGACATATTGGTTTTGTGATTATAAAAAATCCCCATTGCTAAATGAGGATTATTTTGATATTTCAACGTATTTATTAACTAGGAGTCACTGTTCTTTGTCGCAAATAATGATCCGAATTATCTCATTCTTTTGGTTTATACATCATTTTTACAGTATCACCAATAGATCAAATAGCATCTGTAATTCAATCTATTTCACCCTTTATTTTATACTGATTCATTAGAATATTCATACAAAATTGTAATTGATCTAACATTGGAGTTATACTTGGATCATTCATGTATTTTCTGCATATTCATATGAGATTTCATGTGATAACATACACATCTTTTTGATCTTTATTAGCATTATTCCAATCATTTATCTCTTTTAATAAATTCTGATTATTTTTTCACAACTGCAAAAGTGTAATATTAATTTGTCCAAGAGTTGTTTTAATCTTACCTATAACTTTTTCTACTTCTTTTTGTGTTTCTCTGGTTTCTTGCTGTATATCAAGAGATTTAACAGATTCCTGTTTTTCTGCATATTTGTTTCTCAATTCTTCTAAATAAAATTTTCGTGGTGTTTCTGGAGTCATTTTGATGTAAATAAATGGCTAAAATTTTTTATTTCCTGTCTTTTCCAAATGATTCTACATCTTCTTTTTCAGATAATAATTCTGAAAGCTTTAAATTTATGCTTTGTAATTTATCCGCTACTTGTTCAAGTTCTTTCAGCATAGATTCATATGTTTTTTGCATTGCACTCCACATTTTTTCTCTAACTTCCTTATCTTCTGTAAAAAAGTATGTAAACAAAAATTCAATTTGATCTTCATTAAAACCTTTTACCATTTCTTGAACTTTTTCGTTTCAAAATTGAGAAATTAAATTATGTACAATCACTCTTTTCTGGTTGATGTCTAAGTTTTTGTACTGTTCTGGTAGATGCATTTTGTATTTGTTATATAAAATAAAATATTATCTGTGTTTCAATTATACACAAAAAACAAAAATTTGTCAAATTTTTAGGGACTTTTTATTTTTTAAGAAATTAATCAAACATTTTCTATATTTATAATTTCACAATTTCGTAATTCTTGCATTTTGTTCACAACTTCTGAAATATTATAACGAGGATCTTGCTGATTATGGTAATATCGTTTATATCAGTCGATGAATGTGATACTTCATAAATTATTGAATGGTTGAAAAACTTCGGATTGAGTCGCTACAATAATTCAAGTTTTTGATTTTTTAATTTCTCGCCGATTCTGGTCTTTACGATTTTGAGTATCTGTAGAATATAAGTGTGTAACAAAATCCTGTGAAAAAAAATCTGAAAGCTGATTCTCACGAGATCGATTATCTGGAATGATTACGAGATTTTGTTTTGAATCATTAAATGGAAGTGAGATATTGGAAAGATTCAGCTTTTTAGTTTTTCATTTTATCTTGCTTTCACGTGCTAAAAGTTGGGAAATTTCGAATGATACGAAATATTTGAGAACATTATTATATGTAGAATATCGCTCGTAAACCATTCGATGGAGTAGAGAAAGAAAATTCTGGTCAAAAAATTTTGGATAGACTACTTCGAATGGTGAATTAGGTGTAAACTGCGTTCTAATTAATTCTGGAAAAGCAATTTCATCTCCCAGATTTAATAAAAAATCTCATCAACACTGAATCAAATCTCCAGCTTTTCAGATGGAAAGATTGGATGAAAAAACTCTATCATGTCATGCAAACTGTTTGAATGAGAATAGATACATTTCCAAATAAATCCTTGCGATAAATATTAGAATAAATATAGTGATGGAAGAAAAGATTGCAAGAAATTAAAATTCATTCTGAGTGTAAGCGAAGAATCCAGTTCGCATAATACTTGTCATCCTGAACGTAGTGAAGGATCTTAGGTGTAAAATAAATTAAAACACACAAGATTCTTCGTCACAAGCTCCTCAGAATGACAAACTAACACACAATAGATTCTACAGCCCATAACTGAACCTCTGAATCACAAATTTACATGAATAATTATAGTACAATGCTATCTCCAATT
>ODAI014421496.1_pt1 | contig 16451 bp, 11 predicted proteins | sample 1539321 | NCBI WGS metagenome assembly ODAI01 (sample SAMN02144231, study PRJEB22623) | gut metagenome | biome: sheep rumen | host: Ovis aries | place: New Zealand | reverse complement strand
GGCCGCCAAGAGCGCCGTCTGCAAGATTAACATCGACAGCGACAGCCGTCTCGCCATGACCGCCGCCATCCGCAAACATCTTGCTGAGCACCCCGACCACTTCGACCCGCGCCAGTACCTCAAACCAGCCCGTGAGAGCATGAAGAAGATGTACATCCACAAGATTGTGAATGTGCTCGGATCCAACGACAAACTTTAAAACAGGTATTCACCGCCCCGTGCAGATTGTTGCACGGGGCTTTTTTTGTTCTTTAAACGATGAAGAAGCCCTTATCTTTCGGCATGACCATGCTGGCCAGTGCGCTGGGCGTGGTGATTGTGTCGGTGGTCGGAGGACTGCTGACGTTTATTTCCATGATTCTCATGGTTGTGTCACTCGGCAGCATGAGTGAAGAAGACGCTACCATGGTAAAAAACAACACTTTCCTTACCGTCGATCTTAGCCACATCAGCGGAGACCGTGGCACCAATGGATTGATGCAAAGCATCAGTGATAGCAAGACCGTGGGTCTCATTGCCGCCACTGATGCCATCCGTAAGGCCGCCAACGACAACAAGGTGAAAGGCCTGCTCATCAAGGACAACGGCGCTGCCATCAGCTGGGCCTCGCTGGAGGAACTGCGCGGTGTCATCGCGGAATTCCGCGAGAGCGGGAAACCAGTCATTTCTTATGCCACCACCTACACGCAGCCAGGCTACTACCTTGCTTCGGTCAGCGACAAGGTAAGCCTGCACCCCAGCGGCATGGTCGAGTTCCGCGGTATGGGAGGCGAGGTGATGTACTACAAAGACCTGCTCGACAAACTGGGTGTAGAGATGCAGCTCATCCGTCCCGAAAGCTGCGCCTACAAAAGCGCCGGCGAGGTCTATACCCTCAGCCACATGAGTCCGGCCAACCGTGAGCAGATTCGCGCCTATGTCTCCAGCATCTGGAAAACCGCAACAGCCGACATTGCCGCCAGTCGCGGAATGACGGTCGCCGACCTCAACACCGTGGCCGACAACCTCAGCGGTTTCCTGGCCGACGATGCCCTTGCACAGCATCTCATCGACACTCTCTGTTTCGAAGAGGATGTCCGTGCCATGCTGAAAGACAACTACGACGCCAAGCACCTCCTGGCTCTCGAGAAGTATGCCCAAAACGACAAAAAGAAGGGTGACAAAAAGATCAAGAACCACATCGCCGTCATCTATGCCGAGGGCAATGTGATGGATGGCTCGGCCAAGGGTTTTGACGAAGGCGTCTATGGCGACGACATAGTGAAAGCCCTGAAGCAGGCCATGAACGACGATGACGTGAAAGCCATCGTGCTGCGCGTTAATTCACCCGGTGGCCAAGCCACGGCCAGCGAAAGTATGACCCACGCCGTGATGCAGGCCAAGGAGAAGAAGCCCTTCATCGTCAGCATGGGCGATCTTGCCGCCTCGGCAGGCTACGAGATTTCCTGCATGGCCGATGTCATTGTGGCCCAACCCATGACCATCACCGGTTCCATCGGCGTATTCGGCACCATCCCCAACGTGCAGAAGCTGATGGAAAAGAAACTCGGGCTCCATTCCGACACCGTATCCACCAACCATAACGCCAATGGGCTCACCGTTTTCCGTCCCCTCTCGCCTGCCGCCATGGCCATGATGACCCGCAACGTGGAGGACTTCTACAAAGTCTTCGTGAACCGTGTCGCCGAAGGCCGCCACATGAGCTTCGACGAGGTGCACCAGATTGCCCGCGGACGCGTATGGACCGGTGCCGATGCCATCAAGATAGGCCTTGTCGATACCCTCGGCGGCCTCGACCTGGCCCTGCGCATCGCCGCTGAGAAAGCCGGCATCGACCGCTACACCGTCAAGAATTACCCCAAGGAGAAAGACACCTGGACACAACTGTCTGAACTCTTCGGAGAGAGCGACGACAGCGACCTGGACCTGCTGGCCAAGATACGCCTGGCCCGCAAGTGGAAATCCGAAAGCGGAAAGTGGAGCGTCTTGAACCGCATGGAACAGGACATCCAGTACATCAGCACCGCCGAAGGCCTCCAAGCAAGGATGCCGTTTGTAATCCTCGGCGAATAAGCAGCTACAAATCGTCTAAACACAAGGGCACCGAGGTATGACATAACCTTGGTGCCCTTGCTTTATCATTCCATCAACGTTTTACTCCAGGCCTTTCAACGTCAGGCTGATGCGGTGGCGGCGCAAATCGACATCCAGCACCTTGACCTTCAGATGCTGGTGCAGATGCACCACCTCGCCCGGGTCGTTCACGCGGTGGTTGGCCATCTGGCTGACGTGCACCAAACCGTCCTGATGCACGCCGATATCGACAAAGGCGCCAAAGGCCGTGATGTTGGTCACAATGCCAGGCAGCACCATGCCCGGCTGCACATCCTCGAGGCGGGTCACATTCTTGTCGAACTCGAAGACTTCGAACTTCGCCCTCGGATCCAACCCAGGTTTCTCCAATTCCTTCATGATGTCCTGCAGCGTCGGGAGACCACAATCTTTTGAGACAAAGTCCTCCAGACGTATTTTTCCTCTCAACTCTTTGTCTTTCATCAAAGTCTGCACGTCGGTGCCGACCGAAGCGGCCATCTTCTCCACCAGGGCGTAGCGTTCGGGATGCACAGCGCTGCGATCCAACGGGTTCTTTGACTCCCGCACCCGCAGGAAGCCTGCACACTGCTCGAAAGCCTTGTCGCCGAGACCTTTCACATCATGCAGCGCCTCACGCGAGGCAAAGGCTCCGTTGCGGTTGCGGTGTTCCACTATCTTGTCGGCCAACGCGGGGCCGATGCCGCTGACATACGACAGCAGTTCCCGCGAGGCGGTGTTGAGCTCCACTCCCACCGAGTTGACGCACGACACCACCGTGTCGCTCAAGCTTCCGGCCAGCAGCTTCTGATCCACATCGTGCTGATACTGCCCCACACCGATGCTCTTGGGGTCAATCTTCACCAACTCGCTGAGGGGATCCATCAGACGGCGACCGATGCTGACGGCGCCACGCACGGTGACGTCGTAGTCGGGGAACTCGCGGCGAGCCACGTCGCTGGCGCTATAGACACTGGCGCCGGCCTCGCTGACGCTGACAGCGATGACTTTGTTTTTAAAATGACAACGCTGCACCACCTCTTCCGTCTCGCGGCCGGCGGTGCCATTGCCTATGGCGATGGCTTCTATCTGGAAGGCCTCCGCCAAGGCTTCGAGTTTGGCCACAGCCGCACGCTCCTCACGCACCGAGGTGAAGGGATAGATGGTTTCATTGTGAAGCAGTTGTCCCTGTGCATCGAGGCACACCACCTTGCAACCCGTGCGGAAGCCGGGGTCGATGGCCAGGGTGCGTTTCTGCCCCAGGGGAGCCGCCAGGAGCAGCTGGCGCAGGTTCTCGGCAAAGACGCGGATGGCCTCGCGGTCGGCCTTTTCTTTCAGTTGGTTACGGAACTCGGTCTCGATGCTGGGCATGACGAGGCGCTTGTAGCTGTCGGCGACAGCCAGGTCGTACTGCTCGCCGGCACGGCCCTGCGGACGGACGCGGGAGGTCATCGCCTCGATGCACTCGTCGTCCTTCTCGGGCTTCACATGCACCTTCAACACCCCGGCCTCCTCGCCTCGGAAGAGGGCCAGGATCCTGTGCGACGGTGCTTTGGCGATGGGTTCCTTCCAGTCGAGCCACGACTCGAACTTGCCTACCCGCTCGTCGTTCCCATCCACTCCCCTGGCCAACGCAGAGGCGAGCATGGCACGGCGACGGAAGACATTGCGCACACGGTTGCGTACGGCGGCGTCCTCGCTCACACGCTCGGCGATGATGTCGCGCGCGCCTTGCAGGTCGTCGTCGGTGGCGTTGGCAGGCAGCACGCCGCGCATGATGCTGTCGGCCAAAGGCTCAAGTCCTTTCTCGATGGCGACGGTGGCACGGGTGCGGCGCTTGGGGCGATAGGGCAGGTAGAGGTCCTCGAGGTCGGTCATACTCTCCACAACCGCAATCTTTTGCCGCAGCTCATCGGTCAGCTTGCCCTGTTCATCGATGCTGGACAGGATGGCCTCGCGGCGCTTGTCCAACTCCTTGAGGCGGATCAGCAGGTCGCGGATGGCGGCAATCTGCACCTCGTTCAACGAGCCGGTGGCCTCCTTGCGGTAGCGGGCGATGAAGGGCACCGTGGCGCCCGATTCGAGCAATTCGATGGTCTTCTCAACCTGGCGGACATTGAGTTCCAGCCGGTTGGCAATGGTAGCGGCATAATTCATAATCTGCAAAGATACACAAAAAAAAGCGAAACCGCCCGACACAAAAACGCGCCTCCATAACACACTGACAATCAGCACTAAATCCCTTATGACCTAGTATTGACCTAGTATTAACCTAGTATTGACCTAGTATTGACTTGGTAATGACTACAAAAAAAAAACGATGTCACAAGGGGGTCAAGAGGGTGTCAGGCCATTGTCAAACTGGTGTTAAGCTATAGGTGAAAGGTGCCTGAGGGGAGATGTTTTTGTTAAAAAAAATATTTTTTTTATACATATCGGAAAATATGTGTATTTTTGCACTCAATATTGAAATAGAAAACAAACCTAAAAAAACACATTATGAAAAAAGCATTATTCTTTTTGGCCATTGCCCTGATGGGCCTGGCCGCCAATGCACAGGTTGCCTTTTCGGAGAACTTCGACAATGTAAGTACCAGTTCCAGCACTGGTGTTGGCGAGGTCCCCAGCGGATGGACTCTCTATGCTGACGAGTTAAACAACTACTCAAGTTACACCAGTTGGGGCCAAAGTTGGTGCGTCTATAACATGAATGGTTGGGGTAAGGCCGCAGCCTGCATGACCTACACCAATGCCCAGACTCCTTGCGACCGCTGGCTCATCACCCCGCAGATTTCTGTACCTACGGAGGGCACCTACTACCTCATGTTTGATTTCGTCGCATCTCAGTACAACGAGAAAGCTGAAGTTCTGTTAAGCACTACCGGCACCGACACGGCCAACTTTACTACCACCTTGATGCCCACCACCACTCTCTCCAGTGGCGTAACCACCAAGTTACTTAACCTGAGCAATTATGCCGGACAGAACATTCACATCGCTTATCACTGCGTCACCATTGACGGACTCTATCTGCTGGTTGACAACGTTGAAGTCAAGATGGTAGCCGCCAACAGCCTAGCCTTCTATGGTGCCGAAGCCTCTCCCTACACCGCTTTGGGTGGCGAATGCAATGTATTGTTCGCTGTACAGAACACCGGTTCCGCACCCCTAACCTCGTTTGACTACGATGTGACCGTCAACGGCACTGCCCTCGGCGAGACCCAGCACGTGACCGGCGAGAACATTGCCTCGTTTGACTACACCCTTAAGACCATTACCGTTCCCGTGGATGCCGTCGGCCAATACACCATCGGCATCACTGTGAGCAACCCCAACGGCCAAACAGACCCCGACCTGACCGACAATAGCGGTAGTGCCAGCACCACCGTCTTCGACCCCAGCACCTTCACGCATTCCATCCTACTTGAGAACTTTACCACTGCCCGATGCCAATACTGCCCTGGTGGCCACGAACGCATCAACACTGCCATTGTTCCCTTTGAGGACAACGTTGTATGGGTGGCCCACCACACAGGCTTTGGCAGTGACGACATGACCCTCCATGAGTCGGAAGAAATTGCTGGATATGCTACCGGCGAATCCATCGCAACCTGGGAATGGCATCCCGGCCTCTATGCCGCCACCGCAGCCCTCGATAACCAAGGTTATTACACCCACGGCGGCACTTCTGCCCCTGCCATGGCCATTGACCGCAACGCCGCCTATGCCATTGAGCCCGAATCCGACGGTGTGGTTGGTTCGGTAGGTGACGTTAGCGACATCGCCAACCTGTTTATGAGGGCCCTCTCCTCACCCAACAACAATCTCACCATCGAATGGGATGGCCTGAGTTACAACGCCCAGACCCGCGAAGTCAAAGTCACCGTCAAAGGTCTCTTCCTCAGCAACATTACCGACAATCTCCGACTCAACCTCTGGGTGATTGAGGATGGTATTGCTGGCACACAGGTCGATGCCAACCAGGGCGGCACCGTCAGCTACATCCACAACCACGTGATTCGCAAATTCGTCACCCCGACCTGGGGCGAAGCTTCCGCCTTCAACATGGGCACCAACCGCGGCAACACCTACAGCAAGAGCTACACCTTCACCTTGCCCAATAACATCAACGCTCAGAACGCCCACCTCGTGGCCTTTGTCGCCAAAGCCGGCTCAAGCGAGAGCGTCTTTACAGACCGCCATGTCCTCAACGCACTCCAGTCACGCAAGCTGACCGACGAGCACCTGGACATCGAGTCGGTCGATATGGAGGCCAGCATGAAGGTCTATCCCAACCCCGCCACCGAGATGGCCTACATCAGCGCCAACGGCATCATTCACAGCATGACCCTGACCGATGTCAGCGGCCGCAAGCTACAGGAGATCAACAGCCTGAACGCCAACGTGATTGAACTCAACGTGAGCCGCCTCGAGGCTGGTTTCTACTTCATCAGCGTCACCACCGACGAGGGTACGACCACCCAGAAACTCAACGTGGTGAAATAAAAAAGAGGTTGACAACCGACAGAGGGTAATTTAATACCCCCATAAAAAAGTGACGCGGGATGCAATAAAAAGTTGCATCCCGCGTTACATTGTATAATTTATTTTGTATTATATGAAACGAATAGTGACAATAGCGGCCTTAGTGCTGTGCTGCGCAACGACCTTCGGCCAGCAGGTGGCCTCGCGTGCCAAAGCCATGCGCATGATGAACTTCAGCCGTCCGGAGTATCAAATCAAGGACATCAAGGTCTATACCGACACCATGACGGTCTATTCCCTGTCGGCCGACATCATCTATCCTCTCGGGGTATGGACATCGGTGGAGCAATACATCACCGACAACCAGCTGTCGTGGTACCGCGAGATAGGATACCAGAAGTACTACGATTCGATGGAGGTCAGCGTGAACCGCATGCGCCGCTACGACGACAGCTATATCGACATGTACTACAGCATCTGGACCAAGAAGGTGGAGTTGCTGGGCGGATACCTTGCCGATGCGGAGGTGGTGCTGGCCAACGGCGTCCACGTGGGCATGTCGAAGGACGATGTATTCAAGGTGTTCTTCAAGAAGTACCCGAAGTCATATACGAGCGACGTGGCGGTGCTGAAGGTGGTGAGCGGAGCCAACGAGGTGGCCGAGATCTACACTTTCAAAGGGCAGAAACTGCGGCACATCAAAATCGAGACGGCGTATAAGTATTATTGATGCATCCAACCGCCAACCACAGTCAACCATCGACCAAAAGAAAGAGCACCGCTCTTTTTTTTGGTTCATTCAACCCGATACACGTCGGGCACCTCATCATCGCCAACACCATGCTGCAACAGGACGGCATTGAAGAGGTTTGGCTGGTGGTATCGCCACAGAATCCGCTGAAAGGAAGGGCCTCCCTGCTGGCCGACCACCACAGGTTGCAGATGGTGCAACGGGCCGTGGACGACAACTACAGCCTTCGGGCATGCGACATCGAGATGCACCTTCCCATACCGAGCTACACCGTGGTGACGCTGGCGGCCTTGGGCGAGAAATACCCCGACCGCGAATTCAGTCTCATCATGGGCAGCGACAACCTGGAGACCTTCCACCGCTGGCGCAACTACGAGTATCTGATTGAGAACTACAGGATCTATGTCTATCCACGCCCAGGGTCGGAGCATTGTCGGCTGAAAGAACATCCAAACGTGACGATGGTCGATGTGCCCATGATGGACATCTCCTCGACCTACATACGCAACCGGATCAAGGCCGGACAAGACGTGCGCTACCTGCTCACCGAACCGGTTTATAAATACCTGAAAGAGATGCATTTTTATGAATAACAGGCATCAATAATGAAAATGAATATGAAAAAGGCAATCAAAATATTACTGTGGGTAGTCGGCATCGTGCTGGCCCTGCTTATTATCATCTCGCTCTTGGCAGGTCCCATCGCCAAAGGGTATGTCAATAAAAACGGAGAACAACTGACGGGACGCCATGTGCAAGTGGAACGCATAGGGCTCAACCTGCTGACCGGCAGCGTCAAGGTGCGCGGTTTGGAGGTTTATGAAGACGACGGCGCCACCGTGTTTGCCGGCTTCGACACGCTGAGCGTCCGCGCCCACCTGCTGCAATTGCCATTCAAGACCGTCAACCTGCGCCATATCACCCTGTCCGGCCTGCATGCCAACCTGTTGCAAAACGGCAACCAGTTCAACTTCAGCAGCCTGATCGATCATTTCAAGAGTGACAAGCCCGACGAGGAGAAAGACACCACGCCGAGCGAATGGACATTGAAATTCTACAACATACGCATCAGTCATGCCAGCCTTCACTACCGCGACCTGCGGAGCAACAAGTCCCTGAACCTGCCCGACGTGGGTTTACAGGTGCCCGGATTCGTGCTTGGCGGCAAGGAGCAGACCCAAGGCGGATTGAGTCTGGCCTTCGACAAAGGCGGCCGATTGAACGCCGATGCCCACTATGATGCCGAGAATGGCGGTTTCATGGCCTCGGTCGATTTGACCGACTTCTCGCTTCGCAACGTGGAAGGTTATGTGCAGGACATCGTGGCGCTGAGCGAGGTGAACGGAAAACTGACGGCCCACATCAACCTGCAAGGCAAGAGCGACGAACTGCTGAAGAGCCACATCGGGGCTGACCTGGCACTGACGGAGGTGGATTTGCGTGACGAGAACAATCAGTTGGCCGGGCTGAACAGTTTGACAGTCAAAGTCAACAATATCAATATCGACGCCAACAGCTACGACATCGCCGAGGTGCATCTGGACGGTCTCACCGCCACCTATGAGCAGTATGACGGCTATACCAACCTGAGCCGCCTGATAAAGAAAAAGGAGCAACAGGAAGATGCAGAAGAGACAACGGACCCAGAAGAGACAGAAGCGCCCGCAGTACAGGAAACGACCGGCAAGAAGTCGCCCATGCAACTGCATGTGGGCAACCTGTTGGTTGAGAACTGCGCGCTGACCTACGTCAACCACACGCTGCCCGAGGAATTTCGCTTCCCTGTCACGGGGCTGACTGTCAACGCCTCCGACCTCACCACTGCCGGCGACAACAACGCCCGTGTTCGGGCTTCGCTGCCAGGTGGCGGCCATCTGGCCGTACGTTGGAACGGCAACATAAGCGACTGGAAACAGCACCAAGACCTCTTCCTCACAATCAAAGGACTTGACATGCGGCAACTGACCCCTTGGGCATTAGCCTACCTCGGCCAGCCCATCGAAGAAGGCATCTTCAGTCTCACCTCGCGCAACAGCATCAATGCCAGCAACCTGAACGGGCAGAACTCCCTCGACATCTACAAGGCCAATGTGGGCAAGCGCCGCAAGGACATCGACTCCAAGCTCAACCTACCGGTCAAAGCCGCACTTTACGTCCTCAAGGACAAAGACGACAAGATACTGATAGACATGCCCGTGAAAGGCAACATCGACAATCCGGAGTTCAACTATATGAAAGTGGTATGGAAGACCCTGGGCAACCTGATTGTCAAGGTGGCCACCTCGCCAGTGCGCGCCCTCGGCAACGCATTCGGAATGAACGGGGAGAGCCTTGATTTCATTGCTATCGATCCTACCCAACACGGCTTGACTTCGGAGCAATACCACACACTTGGACAATTGGCCACCATCGCCCAAAGCGACAGCCTCATCATACTAACCCTTGAACGACAAATGCCCGAGCCGGCCAACGACACCGTGGCACGCGGCTATGACATGCTGAACATGCAGATCATGCACTACATGGAAGACCAAGGTGTGCGCGACGGACAGGTACGCATCGTCAACGGAGCCGCACCTGCCAAGGGTGAAAAGAACGGCTATGCGGTCAGCTCGGAAATGAAGATTGACGAATAACTCACAATGGAAGAAGAGAACATATTCACACAGCCCTCAGTGGCAGACTACAACGACGACAGCATTGTACACCTCGAGGACATGGAGCACATACGGCTCCGCCCAGGCATGTACATCGGCAAACTAGGTGACGGATCCTCGCACGACGACGGCATCTATGTGCTCATCAAAGAAGTCATCGACAACTCGATAGATGAATTCACCTCGGGATTTGGCAAGAAGATAGAAGTCAAAATCAACTTCGCCGAACGCAAGGTGAGCATCCGCGACCACGGCCGCGGCATTCCCCTGCTCAAGATGGTGGAGGCCGTGAGCAAACTGAACACCGGTGCCAAATACGACAGCAAAGTCTTTCAGAAGTCGGTGGGCCTCAATGGTGTGGGTACCAAGGCCGTCAACGCCCTCTCCTCTTGGTTCCGTGTGCAATCGTTCCGCGACGGCAAGACACGCATCGCCGAATTCAACGAAGGCAAATTGGTCAACGACAGTGGCATAAAGGCCGACAACGGTGCTGATTCCGGCACCATGGTGGAGTTTATCCCCGATGCCAAACTCTTCGGCAACTACCACTTCATCAGTGAATACGTGGAACGCCGCATTTGGAACTACTGTTACCTCAACCGCGGTCTGACGATGTACTACAACGACCGCCGCTACTATTCCAAGAACGGACTTCTCGACCTGCTGGAAAACAACCTGCAAAGCGAACCCCTCTACCCTATCATCCACATTAAGGAGGGCGATTTCGAAGCCGCCTTCACCCACGTCAACGGGCAGAGCAACGACTATTACTACAGCTTCGTCAACGGCCAGCACACCACCGAAGGCGGCACCCATCAAAGCGCCTTCCGCGAGGCCTATGCCCGTGTGGTCAAAGAATTTATCAAAAAAGACTATCCGCCCGAGGTCATCCGCCAAGGTTTGGTCTGCGCCCTCTGTGTGCGCATCCAAGAGCCCGTATTCGAAGCCCAGACCAAAACCAAACTGGGTTCCACCCACCTCGAGCCCAACAAAGTGGATGGCACCAACGACAGCCCGTTGCTCAAGACCTATGTGCTTGACATTCTCAAACGCCACCTCGACAACTATCTGCATATCCACGCCGATACGGCACAGGCACTCTTGGACAAGATCAACGCCAATGAAAAAGAGCGCAAGGAGATTGCCGGCATCAAGAAGGTGGCACGCGAAGCCGGCAAGAAAGCCAGTCTCAACAACCGCAAACTGCGTGACTGCCACGTGCATTACAACACCAACCACGCCCGCAGACTTGAAAGCACCATCTTCATCACCGAGGGAGACTCGGCCTCCGGCTCCATCACCAAGAGTCGCGACGTAGAGACCCAGGCCGTCTTCTCGCTCAGGGGCAAACCCAAGAACATCATGAAGATAGACAAAGTGGAGGTCTATAAGAACGAGGAGCTCAACCTGCTACACAACGCTCTCGACATTGACGACAACATAGAGAATCTGCGCTACAACAATGTGGTCATCGCCACCGATGCCGATGTCGATGGCATGCACATCCGCTTGCTTCTGCTCACTTTCTTCCTGCGTTTCTATCCCGAGCTCATCTCCTCGGGCCATGTCTATATCCTGCAGACCCCCCTCTTCCGTGTGCGCAACAAACAGAAAAACACCTACTGCTACACCGACGAGGAGCGCATTGCCGCCATCCAATCGACCCCGGGAGCCGAAATCACCCGATTCAAAGGCCTCGGCGAAATCAGTCCTGACGAATTCAAGAATTTCATAGGGAAAGATATGCGTCTCGACCCTGTATTGCTGCACAAAGACTTCGACATCAAAGGAGTTCTTGGCTTCTACATGGGCGACAACACCCCCGAACGCCGCGAATTCATCATGCAGAACCTACGCATCGAAGACGACGAAAGCATAGTGGTGGCATAAAAAAATTTGGCCAGTTTCTCTTTTTTTACTATTATTGCACTCAAATCCATCACTATGGCAACTACTCACAAACGCAAAAAGAATCTGATTGTCAGCTACAAAAATCTCACTGACGACCTTAAGGAATTATTCAAAGAAGCCTACCCGGACGGCTACAGCAACTACATTACCAAGTTCACCAAGCCCAACGGAGAACCCATCTTCGTCGTTCCCTTCGAGACCGACGACACGGCCTATATGGTTAAATTCGATGTCAAAATCGACACCCTTGGCGAAGACCTAGACAAAGCTCTCTTCGACGACGACAGCGACGATGCCAAGGACGACGAATTCGCCCCTCTGAGCGAAGCCCTCGAGAAAGAAGAGGAAAACACCTCACACCGTGAACGTCACCTGCGCCACGGCGACTTTGAGGATATCCTCGACGAGGACAAGAAGAAGAAAGCCACACTTGGCATCGACAAAGAAGGACTCAAGGAAGCCCTCGGTGACGACTCGGACGATGAGGAGATTGACAGTTACGACCGCATTGACGAAGAGGAAGAGCCCGACGAAGACTTCGAGCCCTCTGACGAAGACCTGCGCGGCATCGAAGACGAATTCCTCGACGCGGAAATCCCGCCCCTTGACGCCACCATCCCCGAAGAGGAGATGGCCAAACCCAGCCCAGCTCCCAAGAAGAAAAGCGCGAAAAGCACCTCTGCCGCCAAAACCGCCAAAACCGCCAAGAAAACCCCTAGCACCAAAAAAAAGAAATAACAAACAAATACCATTTATACCATGAAAAAAACAGTAAAAGTATTATGCCTTGCCGTCTTGATGATTGGCTCTGCCTTTAGTGCTTCGGCCCAATTCCGCCAGTCGATTTTCTTCAACGTCAACGCCCCCACTGGTGATTTCGCCAGCCAGGTTACCCCCATGGACAACCGCCCCATCCTCGCCATGCCGGTACCCACCCAAAATGTGCCCCTCGGCTATTCAGAAATCGGCAAGAACGCCAGCATCGGCTTCGGCCTCGGCTACCGTGTCAGCTACCGCTTCGACGTTGGATATGGTATGGTGGCTCCCTTCGTCCAGGCCGACTTTTTCTGGAACTCCATCAGCAGTAGCTTGAGCAATGAGTACCGCGCCGCACGTGCCGACGCCACACCTACTTACATCAACGTCCCTGTGCAGCTCGGTGTCTCTTATCTCTATGATCAGCTCTGGAACGACATCACCCCCTACGCTGAGTTCGGCATCGGCGTCGACGGCATGTTCATCACCAGCGAAGGTCCCTGCCATTGGACCACCTTGACCGGCAGCACCGTCAACTCCGCCAAATATTCCTACGACCCCAGCTTCGCAGTGGCCTTCTCGTTCGGCCTTGGCGCCTATTTCGGCCGCCATGTCAGCGCCGGACTCTACTACTATGGTCTTGGTCAGCACACCATCAACTACACTAAAAAGACCATTGACGAAGGCCTGACGGACATTCCTCTCGCCAGCCAGCGCAACTACTTCCTGGCCAACCCCACTAGCCGCAGCGTAGGCAGCTTCGCCCTCCGCATCGGCTTCCACTTCTAAGATTCGACCATTTGACACACCCTGCCAGGGGGCGCAAGTATCCGCCCCCTGGCTTCTTTTTTCCACTTCATCAACCACACATCAATTCTACTGAAAGGTGATATTGAAACGGCGTAACTTCGGAGCAATCAGGAAAAACGAGAATGGAAGTGGCAATACCCACCTATCCTCAAAAACAACAAAAGAGACAGAGCAATTGCCCTGTCTCTTTTGTTTTAGGTAGGCTCGGGCGTTATCTTTTCGCACCGATTTCTTGAAGATTTGGAAAAGCTGTGGGCGATGCGTGAGTGGATTCCCGACCCAACGAAGCCGATACTACCCTACAGACATCATGGCTAATGTCTGTAGGTCAATATACTATCATGGCTCAAAAATACCAAATAAAAAAATCATTTTGTCAGATACAGAAAAAGTTGTATATTTGCACTCGTAAACCGATGGTTAGGTTTACCGAAAAGAGTGCATTTTCGCTATTCTGCTGACGGTGAAACTTCGACAACTTCACAAAAAACAAGCAAGAATAAAGGAGATTGCTCACTTGTAGTGTATGCGTACATCTACGACATACGACAAGTGGAGTGTATCCAAAATCCCTATCTGCTTGTTTAAAAAAAGGGAGTCGAAGCCCTACCGTCAGGGATAGGGACTAATGGAAGGCTCCACTTTTTCCGTTGATTAGTTTCACCCCTTCCGAGCCAAGGACAAATGTTAGTGCCTATGCAGTACAAAGAGCAACCAAACAAAATCATGGGAGGAATTCTATTTGAAAAAACGTCAATAGAACCAACCAAGCCAGAAAAACCGTACATTGACGAGCGACCTCCGAAACCCCAAGAAGGTCAACAAATTTTGACGGATAGTATTAAAAAGTAAAAACATAAAAAAAAATCAATATGAAAAAAGTGACAAGGATTATTGTAGGCCTCTATTTAATGGCTGCGACAGTATTATTAACAATTTCGTGTGGAGGTTCTACAAACAATACAACACCTTCTTCAAACTCATCAATCAATACAGAACAATCTTCAACCAAGAAAGATGGCAATTCAACAAACAAAAGTAATACAATTTCTAACGCCAATGATTGGATAAAATATGTTTCTTCTACAAATGATATAGCGGAGATACACAAAGTTTTTTGCTCCATGTCCCCAAACCACATTGAATCCATATTCGATGAATTAACCAAACAGGCTTACTATATTAATAAGGATGATGCGCAAGCACGGGCAACATATAAAGCATTTAATTATATGTCTGGACTTGTAGTAGGTTATCGAACAGGCAAACTTAAATCAAATAGTTTTGCTGTAAGCGAATCATTTTGCGAGAACGTCTATTCTGGCGATTTTTATCAACTTGTCACCAATAATGTATTAGATGTTTGTGGTACTGAATACATGGAAGAAATTCTAAACTATATAGTGCCATGAATATAAAAAGAATAGTTTTAACGACCGTTTTAACCATAATGGTCATCGGGTGTGGTTCTAAATATAATATTGCAACCACAGAAGATTGGATAGATTTTGTTTCATCCACTAATGATGTTGAAGAAATCGACAAGGCTTTTTGTTCAATGTCCCCAAGTCTCATCAACAACACCTATGCAGAGTTGCTCAAATCGGTTTATCGATTAAGTTCAAATGATGTTCATGCACGAGCAACATGCAGAGCATTGAATTATATGGGAGAACTAACGGCGGGTCATTTGGAGGGCTATACAAAGTCAAACTTTATTCTTCATAATTCTGACTTAACATGCGAATTGGGCACAAGGACCATCGACATTGCATTGATAAACATGGAGTACATTCTTGGTGCAGAATACGACAAAGATAAAGCATCAATTAGGGAATATGCAAAAACAAAACTTTACAAGTAAGACCTTCTGGAAGAAACTCCCGACTATATCAATGAGGGCTGTCATATCTGGCAGTCCTTTTTTTATACTTTCAAACATTCCATCATTATCATTCATCAACACAAAGATGATGACCTTCCCTATGTAATACAATTATTGTTTCAGTACCAAGATACGTTTTTCCATCCCGATAACTATCTGACAAAAGGCAAGTAACCCCTGTTATTATTGACTACGAAACAGCCTACCTACCCCCATCAAATCTATATACGTCGCGAATCCCAGAATTTTTTTTCTGGGATTTTTGTCACTTTTCAATCCTATCTACTATTTATTATCATAAGACATCTAAAAATTAACATTATGAACGCCCAAACAAAACTTAAAATTTCCTACTCGCTACGTGGCAGAAAGAAGTCGACGACCCACACATACACGAAACCAGGCAGGTGCAAGAAATAAAAAAAGGACAAGTCCACTGACTTGTCCTGCTCGGTAGCGGGGGAAGGATTCGAACCGACGACCTCCGGGTTATGAGCCCGACGAGCTACCACTGCTCTACCCCGCACTCTCTTCTTTTCTTGCGAAAAGCGGGTGCAAAGATACGAACAATTTCCCAATCGGCCAAATTTTTCTTAGTTTTATTTCACTACCTCTTGATTACTTGTCTCTTATAAACCGTGTCGGAAGTATAGACAATCACGGTATAGGTACCGGAAGGAAGCCTGTCGAGTGTAATTTTAGCCTTTCCGCCAACCACTTTACGGTCTATCACCACACGTCCCCATGCGTCGATAATGTGCACGGTGACATCCTCGGCATCGGTGATGGAGAAATTGATATGTTCCTCTGTAGGATTGGGCCAAAGGTTCAACTCGTCGGCAGTCGCATTCTGGATGCTGACCGAGGAATCGACCCAAAGAGCATAGAATTGTATGTTACTACGGAATTTGACGTGATCACCAGCATGATAGATGGTATTGGAACCACGACGGTCGCGGCACCAGCCACGGAAGCGATAGCCAGGAATGGAGAATGGGCACTCGGGCATCTCAACGGTGTCGGTAGTGCAATAACGAATCTGGAACATATTGCCCTGCGCTCCATTGGGGAGGAACTCCAGCAACAGCAACGGCTGACGAGTGAG
>ODAI012497589.1_pt1 | contig 16453 bp, 28 predicted proteins | sample 1539321 | NCBI WGS metagenome assembly ODAI01 (sample SAMN02144231, study PRJEB22623) | gut metagenome | biome: sheep rumen | host: Ovis aries | place: New Zealand | reverse complement strand
TCCAACCCGAACACACTGGTTCGTTGTCCGAGATGTGGTCGTCCTTTTCATTTATGCCGATGTGATAAACCAAAAATGTTTTCAGATTGAATAACACTAAAAAGGAATATGAACAGAGTTGACTTGGCTGAACAGTGGAACACCATTTACCAGAAACTGGAGGCAGAATGGGATGTCACCTCCGATTCCTGGAGCGATTGTGTACACGATTCTTTCCAAAAACGTTATGTTCAGAAGATGAAAGATTGCATCATCGCATATTTGCAGGGGCAATGTGGCAGTATCCTGGTTCAAGGGGTAGGTTTTGTGGAACTCATGAACAGGATAGAAGAGATAGGTAAGAAGATGGAATCCTTGACTGGAGTGCCTTTCTGCTTAGAAAATAATGAAGAAGAACAAGGCAATGATTATATTGAACTTGATGAGCCGTTGCTTGACGAATATGATAATGTCAAGGCAAAATTCCGTAACAAACGCGAAGAAGAGATTCTGATTCACGAGACGGATGATATCATTTGGAAAAGAGAGCATCCCAATAGTTTGAAAACAATCTATGATTTATGAAATGTACTAACCAACAATGCATGAAAGAGATAGGTGACTTGATGTTCTGCCCTTATTGCGGAACAAAACAGGAGAAACCTAAAGTGTTCTGCGGATATTGCGGCGCAGAGATGGATCACGACGCCGTTTATTGCAATAATTGCGGCAAGAAATCATTTTTCATACAGCAAAAGGAAGAAGAGGAAACTTGTAAACGAGAGATTGAAACTAGTGCAAAAGCTGAAAAAAAGAAGGAAAAAGCACAATCGAGAACCAATAAAGAAATAAAGGCCAATATAAAGTATAAAGGCCAGTTTTTTCACTCTGGTCCACTTTTTCCAGCTTGGCACGAGAGAAGTGAAAAACACGGGTACATTGACCTGAATGGGAACATGGTCATAGATGCACTATTTGAAAGTGCCGAGTGTTTCTCAGAAGGGTTGGCCCGAGTTAGAGTAAAGAAATATGGTTATCTGCAACAATATGGTTATATTGATATGGCAGGCAATATGATTATTCCTCCACAATATGATAATGCAACAGATTTTTCAGATGGCTTGGCTCGTGTTCATAATGGCTTTGCTCGTGCTGAAACATCATTTATTGATAAGTCTGGTAATGTCGTTCTCAAACACCGATCAGAATGCGACGATTTTCATGATGGTTTAGCTAGAATAATGATAGGGAAAGGCAAGAACCAGAAATATGGTTTTATTGACAAAAACGGAAAGTATATCATAAAACCAGAGTATAAGGATTTGGCATGGTGTTTTAGTGAGGGTTTGGCATATTTTGCTATTTACCCCAATGGTCAGTCCTATGGTAGAAAATATGGATTTCTCGACAGAATGGGTAATATAATAATTCAGCCGTTGTTTGATTATGCCCATAATTATTCCGAAGGTTTAGCTTTAATTAGTGGAAATTGGGAGAATTGTGGATGGATTGATAGGAGTGGAAATAAGGTGGTTAAAGCCTCTTGTTATTATGAAGATGGTTTACATGCCGAAGGCGATTTTTCTGATGGGTTGGCAAAATGTAGTTTTTACGAAAAACATAAATGTGTGAGAAAGGGCTTCATTGACAAAGAAGGTAATTTTGTCATCGATCTTTCTCAGTATTATGATTTCAGATCATTCTCTGAAGGTTTCGCAGTTGTTGAAACCCAAAAAGAGGGAAAACGCAAGTTCGGTTATATAAATAAATTAGGTCAATTAATAGTTGAGCCCATTTATGATTATGCTTGGGATTTCTCTTGTGGACTTGCCATGGTTAAAGTAGAAAACAATAATTCTAACGGTTCTTTCGGCTATATCAATTCTAAAGGGACTCTGGTGTATTTGTCAAATCGATCATGATGCCTTTAATCATGATGCGTCTTTTTTTTTTTTTATGTTATGAAATGTATTAACCAACAATGCTTGAAAGAGATAGGTGACTTGATGTTCTGCCCTTATTGCGGAATAAAACAGGAAAAACCTAAAGTGTTCTGCGGATATTGTGGTGCGGAGATGGATCACGATGCCGTCTATTGCAATAATTGTGGCAAAAAGTCCTTTTTGATTCAGCAAAAGGAAGAAGAGGAAGCCCGAAAACAAGAGGCTGAAGCAAAAGCTAAAGCAGAGAAAGAAAGGCAGGCTAGTATAGAGGAAGAGGAGCGCAAAGCGAAAGAGACTGCTGAGGAGGAAAAAAAGCGAAGGCAACAAGAAAAACGCAAGGCTGAAAAAGCCCAAAAGGAGGCTGAGCGGATAGCCAAGGAGAAAGAAGAGCAGATGCGTAAGGCCAAAGAAGAAGCTGAACGTCAAGAAAAAGAACGCAAAGCACGAGAGGAGCGGGAACGTAAAGCCAAAGAAGAAGAAAGAAAAAAGAAAGAACTAGAGGAGGAAATAGCTTGTTTAGAAGCAGAAATAAGAGAGAATGGAAATCTAATAAAGGAATTAGAGGAAAAGGTTCGACTAAAGGAAGAACAAAAGGCGAGAGAAGAAAAAGAAAGAAGGGCTAGGGATCAGATGGGTCACACAGCGATTGACCTAGGACTACCCTCTGGTACCAAATGGTCATCATGTAATTTGGGAGCCGTTAGACAGTCAGGAATAGGCGCTCTTTACGCATGGGGTATGACTTCTGAAAAAAATGAAAACCAATGGATTTCATACGAAGAAAGAATAGAAGATATAGGCAATAATATCTGTGGTTCATATAACGACCCTGCATGGTGGAATTTGGAAAAGAAGTGGAAGATGCCGTCACGTGAGCAAGCTGAAGAATTAGTAAAGTACTGCACATATGAATGGACGACTCTTAATGGAACAAAAGGATGTAGATTTACTGGTCCTAATGGCTATTGGATTTTCTTGCCCGCCGCAGGTTACAACACAATGCAACAAGGTTCCCGAAGGCTTAATTATGGCTTATATGGTAAATATTGGACTGGTACAAGGGATTCTTCTGATGATGAAAATGCCTTTGTAATCTCTTTTGAATTCGGAAACGTTTCCCCACATGTTTTTGCAACTAATTTCTCCTTCTGTTATGGCATGAGTATTCGCCCTGTTCTCAATGAATAACACTAGAACAAATAGTTACAGCATATAATGCCGCCGCAACTATTCCTTCCTCCACGGCCTTGGCAGCGACAGCAGCTACTGGTCGGTTATGCAAATGCTCGTCGGCGTCAATGCGCTTAACCTTGACTTCCGTTCGGGTGAAGCGTACTGGTATTGCGGCAGCTACCTCGACAGCGGCTTCTCCATTCGCCCCGTCGCAACAGAATTTTTCACATCAAAAACATCATAATATGAAATGTATCAACCAACAATGCCAAAATGAGATTGGCGATGCCCTGTTCTGCCCATATTGCGGAACCAGACAAGAGAAACCCAAAGTGTTCTGTTCTAAATGTGGTGCAGAGATGGATGATGATGCCATCTATTGTAACAACTGTGGAACAAAGTCCTTCTTCGCAGAGCAAAGAGAACAGGAAGAAAAGCTAAGGAAGGAAAAAGAGAGGAAGGCTACAGAAGAAATAAAGAAAAAAGAAAATGACAGGAAAGCTACAGAAGAAATAAAGAAAAAGGAAAAGCGACAAACTCAGGCACAGATAGAATATAAAGATTTGATGTCGGATTTGGTACCTGACATAATCCAAAAGAATGAGAAACTTGAAATTCATTTGCCTTTCGTTACGAAAATCGCCCGCGATTCTGGATGGGATGAAAATGAGATTGCATCATCCTTGTCGGATTTCCTGAAGTTGTATGATGATTTCCAACAGGAACATTCCAAGGGAGAGGTTTTCAGTAATAGTGAAAAGAGGTTGCTTACATTTCAGGCTAATCTTGCCCATATTGATCATTCGTTATTAGATAAGTTTTTTTAAGTGCAACTATTAAGATGTAATTCTGTGCTTAGAGGTATACATATACAGAGTACGTCACCGTCAAGGTCTATGGAACAAAGGTATTACCCCTCTTGCCTTGAGGTTTCATCCATGGTGCTGTCTGCACTCTTGTGGCGAAAGAATTGTGGAACAATTAAGTTGTATTCCGATTCTGTATATTATGCTTTCCTCATGTCGAATGACCTGACTGATTGCTGGGATGGGGGAATCGATACCAATATCATAGAGGCAATACCTCCTTCTATCAATCAAAAAGTATTCTGGGCTGCAGCAAAATTGTTTGCATTACGCGATACAGAGGCACCAGTTGCTATTGTGGATGGTGATTTGTTCTTTTGGAGGGATATCAGTAAGAATATTGACCCAGAATGTGTGACGGTTTTGCATAGAGAAGATTTCTTTGACTGTTATGTATCTAAAAACTTACTCGAGATTCCACCTGGTTATCAGTTTGATGAGCGTTGGGATTGGAAACTTTATCCTTGCAATACTGCTTTTGCCTATTTCCCATATGATGAATTCAAAGACACATATACCGAAGAAGCCATTCGGTTTATGACGGGTAATCTTGGTAAGGACGCAAAGCCGTCGTCGCAGATGGCTTTTGCAGAACAACGTATTCTGCCGATGTGTGCTAAATGCAATGATATCCCAATTAAAACACTGATTGATGATCCTTTTGATGATAAGAATACGATGTTTACCCATTTGTGGGGCGCAAAAGGTCGTGCCAGAAAGAATAAAAAAGAGATGAAGCAATTGATTTCTGCAATTATGGAGAAAATTAAAGAGTTGGACATTGTCATTTATAATAGGATAAATGTTATTTTCCAATGATACAATGTGAATTATAGTTTGATTAAGTTGTATTTAAATATTGATTATTATGCAAGTTTCTGAATATTTTAGAAAGTTTATTGTATATTATGTAGAGGATGCTGTATTTATCGGTGAACAAACCGCTAGAAGAAAGTATCTGCAAAGATATAGTGTCATAGAGGGCTGTGAATATGATGCCCTTCAAGAAAACTTGAGTTTTCTTATTGATGTGTTGAATGAATATAAAGAAAAGAAATCTGAGGTGTCATTGAAAATGGTGAAATACCTTACTAAATCTTGTTTTCTGCCTGATAGTTTTATAGAAAACTTTCAGGAAAAACTGTCATCTTGGGAAAAAAGTCTTGCTACATATTCATCATACATGAAGGAAAGATGTGGTGATATTTTTAATGAGATGCCTGGTGGAAAAATGTTAAAGCCCAAGGCAAAACAAAAAAAAACGGATGTTATGCATGATAGTATTATTGCCGTTGATTTGGGCCTGCCATCTGGCACGAAATGGGGGAACATGAATATAGGTGCCGCCACACCAGAGGAGTTAGGCAATTGTTACGCATGGGGGGAGACAGAAGAGAAAGACGTGTTCAACGACGTAACCTATCAACATTCCACAGGAGTGGATAATGATGGTGATGGATGGTATGAAGAAGATGAGGATTATGATGACATCGGCGAAAACATTTGCGGAACACGATTCGATGTAGCCCACGTAAAGTTGGGTGAAAATTGGCAAATGCCGACATTAGACCAATTCCAAGAACTTGCTGACAAATGCAGATGTGAATGGACAACGATCAATGGTTTTGGGGGGTGGAATTTAACTGGCCCGAACGGTAATACCATATTCTTTCCTGATGCCTCATATTGGTCTGGTATACATGATGAACTACAAACCGACTGTGCAATTTCGTTCCGTTTTTTCTCAGAAGGAGAGAGCGATGAGAGTTTCGATAGTCGTTTTGAGGGCAATCCCGTTCGACCTATTTTCAAATAGTTTGATTTTCAGTATTATAACCTCACAAATATGCAAGATAAAACAGAAAAAAAGAAGTTTGACATGATAGAAAGTTCAATGATTGCAAAGCCCTAAGTGGAAATTGTTATTTTCGTGTGTCTTTTTGTCATCAATTGCTTACATGAATTTAATGCACGGAGAAAAGAAGGTATTTAAAGCAGAGGTAGATATATGAAATGTATTAACCAACGATGCTTGAAAGAGATAGGTGAACTGATGTTATGCCCATATTGCGGAACCAAACAAGAAAAACCTAAAGTTTTCTGCGGTTATTGCGGTGCAGAGATGGACTCTGATGCTATCTTTTGTAATAACTGTGGCAGAAAGTCCTTTTTGATTCAGCAAAAGGATGCAGAGGAAGCCCGAAAAAAAGAGGAATATGAGGTGTCTTGTTGACTAAATATTGTTAATAAGATACTCTAGTAGTTTTTCTAAAGAGATTTCCTCCCGAGATATTTTATACTGAGACTCGTCAACCATTTTTTTCTGAGAATAGTTGTACTTTTTTCTTCGACAAACAATGTTATTTTTTCCGTCACATTCGACATAAGATAGAGATGTCAGTATAGTTCCCCATGGGCTTATTGTCTCGTCTTTTATTAGATTACCACGGACATAGGTTCTTTTTTGGATGTTCTCATTAGACTTTATCCATGTATAGACCAAAGTGTCACCTTTTTCCACACAATCAATCCGTGCCAGACTATTACCGTTCTCTGGAGAAAATGCCTCAAAGGAGTCGATTCGATTATTCCTATATACAATATAAGCAATCCGATTATATCCAAGATAAAGAGCCTCTGTCCAAGTTCCTACGCTCTTTGGCCCTCTCACGCTGAACTCTACATTGAGGGCATCGTTGCCTATCAGCTTAGATGTACTTGAACCTGACACCTCATAAACTCTGAAAGTAATTTCACCACCTTCACGACATACAATTTCTTGATTGTTATGTGGATTATAGACCCTACGTACATGTCCATCTGAATAGTACTCAAACACATAATTGACGATGATAGAATCCAATATCGAACATTCAGTAAGACGATTTACTAACATAAATAAACCATCATCCTCGTTTTTTCCGTATGATGACTGTCCGGTATGTTCAAAAGTATCTCCCACATAAAGTCTCGTCAACTTCCCTTCATTGTCATAATCCCAAACAGCAAGGGCATAAGAACCAGAATAGGTATATCCATCTTCGAAGACTTTGCGGCCTTGAGCGTCATAGGCATATCGTTTAGCAGTAGACGGCGAATTATTCCTATAGTCGATGACCGTATAACTGCCCACTTTGTAACGGAGAACACCAGACTCTAGGGTATCAACTCCTCCATCTGTTTGCGGAGAGTGCTGATTATCCCTGTCAGTCTTGTCTGGAGAAATATCGGAATACCTACATGACATGGTTAACATGAATGGTAACAGGATTGTCAATACTATAGCCTTCATTTTAAAAATGCTTTCTTTCATAATCATTATATTCACAGTATTTACATTTATATATTGATTAAAACAGTGAAAAAGATGTAATAGGGTATTTTTAGTTCACATAGTTTATTTCGTGATCACATTTATCTTATCAGTTTTTTTTGCAAATCATCAAGTGTCGTGGCTCCTTTCCATAACGCACGGCGGAAAGTGTCATCAAGCATAAGATCTATCTGCTCGATTCCACAATCCATTCTCTTGTTTCTAACGGTGCGTTTGTAGCCGCGTAACTCTGGCGGCAGCCACCATGCTCCACCCGTGCCGGTATATACAAATTCCTTACCATTGAACAGGAGAATGTCATAACGTCCTGTATATTGCAAACAACTCGTGTTGGCAAATTCCGAGTCTGGATTGTGGCTTTCCAAGATAGGGGCGTACAACCGCTTGGTGTACTGATTGTAATGGATACCGAAACGGTCCTCTTCAAGACTCTCATACGGGAATCCCTCACTGGCCTCCACTAACTGGTCGTACCACATGCATGGTATTCTGGATAATTCCTATATTCTTTGATATCTTCACGTTCTCCAGACACACTAACCGTCTGTTCCGAATTTCCCAATTGCCAGGAAAGCTGTTGGGTTGGGTTGCTACTTTGGCAACCCATCCCAACAATAACGATACCAATAACTATTAGCCAAGAAATATTTCTCGTCCACTTGTTCATAGTGTATCCTATTTAACAATCTCCCCTTTACCATTAATTACCACCTTATCCTGATTGGTTGTGGTACAGAGATAGAGATCAGGTCCAATAGCTTCGATATCCTCGTAAAGTGGCATTGTTACAAGGCGACCTTCTGCCGTCATAAGTCCTTCAAAGGATCCTCCTGCCGAGTATGACCTCAATCTCGCAGTAGCTTTGGGGTGGCAAAAAACCTCAGATTCATTTTCATAGTCTTCATCGGAATTACGTTCTACATGCCTAAGACTGACAAATTCGTCTTTCTCATACTCCAAAAGACGAACGTTGGAGATATAGAAGTCGTTGATAAGTACACCACGCATATCATATTTGCGCATCGTATGGTCTGGCATCGTCACGTCGATAGTTCCTTCTCCAATATAAATATCGCCTTCCATCAATGGTATAATGGGTTTCATTTCTTTGTCTAGTACGGCCATTTCTTTGTTTTTTTGAATGAGCCAATACTCATTATCTTCGTAAGCACAAATTGATTTATACTCTAATGGTAAAATCAACTTGCCCGTCCTGTCCATTAATCCGTAGAACTCCTCATCGTCAGCTTTGACGATACAATAACCTCCGTGAAATACATAGCCTTCCATTTGCGGCAGATATATCATTTTCTTGTCGATGACCACCTTGCCCATGGTGTCAACGAATTTAATATATCCATCTTCCTCCACGCTGGCAAGGCCATCGGAGAATATCCATGCATGGTCATACTTTGGTTCTATGACAACCTTACCAGTGTTCTTGTTGAAATAGCCACGCTTTTTGCCATTGCTGAAACACACGAGAGAATCATTGCCCAGAGGCATGGCAATCCAGTCCACATTATTTATGGTCTTTTCTCCTGTTTTAGCATTGTACACGAACTTTTTGCCCTGGTATGGATTATGGTAGTATATACTACCTCCAATCCACTCTTTGTCATTGCAGTTGGACAAATCACAGTGGTGATGGTTGGAACGGTAAGTATTGTATATGTCTTCACCCACCGAACGAACTACCACGAAAGCAATTAAAGACATGATAATCGCCGCACTCGTAGCGAACAGTCCCCACACACACTTTGCGAACTTACCGTTACGTTTGTAACCGAATAGTCCGAAGAACCATCCTAATGCCTGACACAGTCCTCTCCACATTACCGTGAAGAACAATTGTACTGATACCTTTTTCATACTTGTTGTTGATTAAATGTAAAACAAAACATAATAAAATAAATAATTAAAATAGTTACGATCTGTTTATCTGACCGCCATTATTCAATAAGTCGTATATTCTCCAAGCATCGACATGTGAGAAACCATTTAGGAATACTACATGTCCACCTTTTGTCTCTATTATCACGTCAGAAAACATGATTCTGTCTACCAAACCTATGCTCACAATGTTCGCTTTAGGTATGGAAATACGTTTCTGACCCACTATGAACCCTTTGTGATAATGCAGATAATGCTCATCTATCACAATGGTTATAGGGAAAATAGTGTTTCCTTTGGATATGCGTGATGATGAAAATCTGTATGGCATGTTTTCGTTTATTTTGCGTTAAGAGGGGGCGTATTTTTCCCGTAATCCAGAAAAACGCAGCCCCTTTCAAGTTTAGTCAATTGATTTACATGGAAGTGAATCAACAAGATAACAGTTGATACTACTTGGTATGAAAGGTCCATGTTTCAATGTCTTCACCAGCATGGAGAGTTCCAGGGCTCAGATTAACGTCATGAGCAAGACTGTCGATAAATGTAATCATACTTTTAAAGTTTAATTGTTAATTAATGTACATTGGAAGCAGCTCTTTCTTACGGAAGCAACTTACCGTCATTGGCTGCTTTCTATTAATAAGGGGTTAGTTCTTCGATAGAAATTACAATCTGCTTACTTTTTTTGTTGGGTTGAGATTCTGATTGCTATTTTCTAAGCATCGACTTCCGTTCTTCGTCTGTCTGACAATACGGACGATACAATTTGCCGTCTGTGATTTCCCGTGTTTCTGACACTTCATAAATCTTCTTCGGCATCAGTTCAAAAAGCCCCGTCCTCAACAAGCTCTTTGATTTGTTTCGGAAATTTCGCTGACTGAACTTTTTACCAATTCTTCGTGTATTAGGGTAGTTCAATGCGTAAAACGGACTTTTCTTTCTGCTTCTACCCCTAGTTGTTTGTTTTCATTTTGCCTTCGATAACTTTAACGATGCCACCAATAGTGGACGGGCTGGCCAACGCAGCTTGTGATACGCTAATGCCACGTTCTTTAAGTTCAAAACTCAAATATGGATAATTGATACCTGCTTCGTCAGCCTTCTCAAGCAAACCTGTAATTTTGTTTGAGCTGAATGCAGACAACAACTCCATAATATCATTTCGGTTGTGTAGTTTTTTACGAATATGAGGATAACAATATGTTTCCGTCAATTCCTCTATCGCCTCCTTGAGACGAAGGACATCTTCTTTCTTCAGGATAAAATACTCATTATTAGTAGAGAACATATCCTCTAATGTTTTTTTCAAATCATTACTCTCCATTACCTCTTTGTTTTGTTGATAATGCTTAGAAGAAAAAAATATGCACAGGTACTGTTATAAACCAATAGAGTGAGTAGAATATGGCACCTATGATATTAAACTATTCCAAGGCATCTCGTCTATACGACGGTCTGCCATTCTATGGAAGATATCCATGTTCAACTGCATTTCATCAAAAATTCTTTCCGAGAGTTCTTTCTCGTTGATTATTATAACCTTTGCAACCATAAAGCTTGTGATTGCAGGCTTGCCTTTGGAAATAGCGCCCCGCCTGGCAACAGCCATTAGGCGAAGAGCATTTTGGTCAAATAGATCATTGTATCTCATATTGTATAGCGTATATTAGGTGTTAATAATGTTATATTCAATTACTCTACCACCTCAATGTGCTTGGCAAAAGCTGGATATATTTTTCTTGTTTGTTTGAACTTATTAAGCGTAATGTGTGACAAAAGGACCTTCTTCCCGACCTTGTCATGGCAATAATTGTATGGTACCACACAATTTCCACAGTGCAGAGTACCTTTTTCGTCGCTCTCAATCACTCCTACCTGATTCTCAAATTCTGACAATAGTTGATGAATTTCTTCCTTATGGACAGTACTAATCTGTGAGCAGATGCGCTTGTATTCCTCTGTATGCGAAATGAGGGTCTTCATTCTACTGACTAAGGCACTTATGAGTTCGTCAGCTGTCTCTAGAGAATAGATGATCTCCATTTCTCCGAACTTGCGAGTGACCTTCTCTATGTCTTGGACATGTTCTTCCAGTTGCTGAAGAACTATTTGATGTTCTGAATAACCATTTATTGTTTCCATGATTGTTTACTGTTTGTAGATTAACATTTGAGGTTACTGACTAATATTTTGATTGTTTCTTTCATGCAATCGCTGTAGTGATATTGAGACTTGTATCTCTTCTTCAACTCCAATCCCAGTTCCTTGAGTTCATTGAGATAGCTCTTGAGAATCTTCATGTCTGCCGCCATGAGAGAAAGCAGTTCTTCTCTTTCGTGTATCAACTGCAGCTGATTATCAGCATGATGATTTTGTTTAATAGTTGTTTCCATATTACTTTTTTTGAGTTTATAATTCTTGTTATGTGTCCATTCTTTTTGATGGACTTTCTAAATAAAAAGGAATAATATATTTCACTAAATTACATGCCAAGCAACACCAAACTCTTAATTATATTTAATAATTGGAGGCTGTGTTTTATATAATAAGAACAAGAACAGTATCCATAATCGCATAAAGCCTTGGCTGAAGGCGATGCCAAAGTGGTTGTCACGGATACGCAGTCAGGTCAACAAATTATTATCGAGATAACTGTGACTGCTAGCGGAGATATCCCAAGCAACACCTCCTGTCCCGATGATCATCATCCTCACCTGATTGACCTCGGTCTTCCCTCTGGCACCAAATGGGCGTGCTGCAACGTGGGGGCCTCGAAGCCAGAGGACTATGGCGGCTACTTCTGCTGGGGTGAGACAAAAACGAAGAGCACTTATACTGAAAATAATTACCTTGATGGGAAAGGAACGTCCTACGACATTGGCAAGGACATTGCCGGCACCCAGTACGATGCCGCTACAGCCAACTGGGGCAGTCCTTGGGTAATGCCCAATAAGGAGCAGATGGAGGAGCTGAAGTACAAATGTTTCTCAGAATGGACCACCGAGAACGGCGTTAACGGAAAAAGGTTCACCGGTCCTAACGGTGCGTCTGTTTTCCTTCCCGCCGCAGGCTACCGCTGGAAAGACGACTTGAGCGACGCGGGCTCGCGCGGCTACTACTGGTCGTCGACACTCTACGAGTCGGACACGTACTACGACTACGGGTTGAGCCTCCACAGCGGGAGCGTGTACACGCACAAAGAATTCCCCGGCACCGGTCGGAGCGTGCGTCCCGTGCGTCAGAACTGAAGAGTGCATCCTTGACCAAAGAGAAATAACACGAGAGGCATAAACCTCTCGTGTTTCATTTGTTAGTCATCACAAATGGTAAACTCATGAAGACTATACCACTCATCGGGATTCTCTTCCATGTAATCCTCTAAAACTTTCTCACATTCCTTGAAAGTCTCATCGACAGGATGCCCGACAATCTCTGAGATAACCTCGGCCAGTTCCCCGATGGTCTTGAAGTAGTGGTCATCTATAGGCCCGTCACTGTCTAGGTAGTAGCGGTCTGAGAAGAAACGTCTTTCTGCATCATTCGTGCTATATACTTCACAGCCGCCTTCCTCTTCGCAATAGAAAATCTTCATGCCTGGAAACACACTTTCTATGAAGCGCCTGGTTTCTGTCATCTCCGACCAGGCTGTTTCCGTGTTAATCGTCAGAACGCCATCTTCAAGTTCATAATCACATATCTCGCCCCGACAGTAGATTTTCTTGGGATCGCCACCCAGGGCCTTCACCAAACAGCCTAACCCCCTCTTAGGGTTGAACCAGCCGTTAGTGACTACAGGTGTCTTACGCTTGTCCATATACTGAAGCGTACGATAGAGTTTCTTTAGATCCTTGGGATTTTCAGAAACGCATTTGTAAGTTGTGAAACATGTGTTTGCCATTTCATACGGTTTCAATTAATACGTTTTGTTCTGATAAACATGAGCCGGGTGATAAATGGGTTCTCCCTCATGATAGCCTCACGAGCAGCCCCCTGGTTATTCGCCTCGACCCACAGTGTGATAGGCTTAGACGAGTCCTTCGTCCATGCCTGAAAATAGAATAATAATCTCATGACAGCACTGGCAAGAAGTATGTAATATGGTTGAAATTACTGCTAAAGGGCGATGTCGTAATCATCTTGAAGCCCTTGCCGAACTTACCTTTGTACTTCTGGAGATTCCAGTGCTTAACAGTAGAATTGCCACGGCCCACGCTCGAATGGCGGGGATAGGAATTGTGGCGTAATAGTAATCTTATTGTCTGCCGTTGTTCCTCTGAATAGATTTTCGCCTGACAGACACTCGACGGATGCAGCGTCCTAATGGTTGCTCCGTCCTGGATAAAGATGTTTTCAGTCTTCATTGTCTATAAACTTTTTCTTGATTCGTTGTACTGTGCTGATGCCGACACCCTCGTTCTTGGCTATCATTCTTATTGGATAGCCCTTCCTGAGTTGCTTAATGACACCGGCATACTGTTCTTGTAGTTCTTCGTCACTTTTCCGGTAGCCTTCCTTCCTGCCTACCTTGCCGCCTTTGGCTATGAACTGTGCTTTACCTGAGTTAAGCCTGAATTTGATGTTTTCACGTTCCATCTGGGCACAGGTTCCCAGCACCGCTATAAAGATTGTCAGGAAAGGGTGTTCCTTTCCCGAAGCATCGAAGATTGAGAGTTGTTCTTTCTGGAAATACACGTTCAGGTGATGTTCCTTACAGAACTTTACGTTTGTCAACACATCGTCTACATTCCTGCCAAGTCTTGATAACTCGGACAGTAGTAGGATGTCCACAGATTCCGAAATGCAATAGTCAAGGCATTCTTTCAGGACCGGCCTGTCCTGAGTCTTCTTTGCGCCAGACACATGCTCTTCGAAGGTTTTTACGATTTTAAGTTTTCGCTCTTTGCCCAGGAGTTCCAAGTCTCTGACTTGACGTGAAGTGTCCTGTCTGTCGCCTACACTTGAAACCCTGGCATAGATTACAGCTTTTTCGTTCATATAATTCTTTGAGTTAAGTGAATACAAAAAGTGCCGCCATTCCGTGCTCATGGATAATTAAATGAACACAAAACGGTTTGAACACAAAATGATTGGTGAGTGGGTACAGAAAAAGGAAATACAGGAGATTTTCGTTTTTTTGATATTCGATATTCTCTTGTATTTCCAAATCTGTTAGAGCCGTTCTTTTAGATTACAGCCCGTTCGGTCATAGTCGGAGTTTTGTGATATTCCTCCGGCTCATAAATTATGGCGCTTGTCATATCCTCCGGATGACGCAGTTCTGTAAGAATGCGGTCAATCGTCGAAACGATATCACTTAGATTTACATTCTCGTATGAACAGGCGCATCCTTTCTGGCGAGTCCTAACGACAGTGATCTTGAAATTCTGTCCTTTTGAACTTATAAACACCTTGGCAGCGGGATTGCTTACGCTAAACCTCGTGCCACTTTTACTTGCCTTGATGGAGCCGAAATCGAGTCCCCATTTGAAAGGTAAGGCAGATTGCTGCAAACTTCCGTGCCAGATGATCCTGGCGGTCTGCTCTTCTTGTCGTTCTTTGCTCATAGTCAGAAGAAGCTTAGGTGAAGGTAATCTGAATCTGGTTCTGCTACTTGCAGGTAGTATTCCATCTTCCCAATTACTTCGTCAGTATTACACTCCAGTTCTTTCAGGCACGATTCGATATCATGCCTTTCATCAATGTCGAGTGCATCCAGAGTCTTCAGCTTGTCGATGGCCTGCTGCCAGTCTGACTTGCTTACTTCAAAATCATCATCCCACGAGTCTCCAGTGTATTCGGCTCCGAGTGAAGCCAGGAGATCGTGAAATTCGCTTACTTTGTAATTGAATCCGTCGCCCAAGGCGTATTCCACCTTGTATTTACTGGCGACATGAAGTCTGTGTCCCATAGTTCTACGGTATAAAAGTGTTGTTTACTACGGTCTTGTAGTGGGTATGGTCTTCGGGGATTCTAACTTTCCTGAAGATCATTTTCCACACTCCGTCTTTTAGGTCCGGCTTTTCGGACAAACATACATCTATCCACGCTTTCTGGTAGCCGAACACAAAACTCAATGCTCGTTCCTTGGATCCCCTACAGAGGGAATTCCAATACCTAGCGGTCATTTTTCTTGTTCTCATTTTTCTTTCTTGTTCTAAGCACTTTCCATAGGTTCTTGATGAGGTCCCATAGGGAAGGTGCAGGGTCATAAAATACATGTTTCACTGTTCTCTTGGTTTAAGTTTGTCGTGATACTTGACGCATACATATTCTTCAAGGATGCTCCGGATAACTCTCGCCTTGTCCGACTGGTCATAGCGGAAGTATGAGGTCTGCGGATTCCCGTAATAGTCAGTATGCTCGATTGTTCCCAGGTATTCCCCTCTCTGGAGGAATGTTTCTAGGTGTTCAGAGGTATTCGTGTCAGTGCTGCCGTACTGGACGTAGAAGTCCAAATACAGTTTCCCTTTCACGAGATAAATACACTCCATTTCGGAGTTCCAGTTGTTTCCCTTCCGCCGGTCGCTTGAAATTCGCAGCTCCTTGTTGCGGCTCTTGTACATATTGTTTCCGGCTTCTTTTACCATACGTGTGATGGTGCTGTGAGTGATAGTCAGCAACTCTGCCTCACTCAGGAATTTGATTACCTGCAGTTTCTTCTGTGGCTGAGTCCTGCTGAAAATGAACTGATTGATGTTTGTCATAATGCTATTTTTTAATGAAATACTCAATGGCACTGCTTACCAGGATATAGTGACTCTTGGTCACTCTCGCCTGTTCACAGTACGGGTTGTAATAATCCAGTTCCAAACCTGTATAGAGGTCAGGCAGATTCTTCTTAATCCTGTTCACCAGCCACCTGTAATTCAGTGGTCGGCTACCTTTCATAAGCTCGTTCCACCGGTCAATGCCGATGTCCGAGCAAGTACATTCCAGATACATACCTTTTATATAAATGGTAGGTAGGCACCGTTCAAGGCACCTGAATCCACTATCTTCTTGGCAATCTCATGGGTGCCTTTGTTTCTGAGGTCATATCCGTAGTCCTCCGATGCAGCAACTTGGATTGTTGCCACGATGGTACGGAAGAACTCCTGCTGTAGTGTACGATGCCAAATCGTGAATGACTTGGCAAATTTCTCGGGATTCCAGCTCATTGAGTTAAGAGCGGATTCCATAGCTTCATCAGCCTTGTATTCCCTTGACTGCTTCAGTTGTTCCAGTTCTTGATATTCCATAATCATTTGTTTTATCCTACGACG
>ODAI011383289.1_pt1 | contig 16455 bp, 12 predicted proteins | sample 1539321 | NCBI WGS metagenome assembly ODAI01 (sample SAMN02144231, study PRJEB22623) | gut metagenome | biome: sheep rumen | host: Ovis aries | place: New Zealand | reverse complement strand
TTGCCAGTTGATCCTTCAGGACAAGAAACTGTCGGAGATTTGCCGTACGCTGGGCAAGACCGAGAACAATGTCAATGCGCAACGCTCCAAGATCCGCTCGTGCCTGAACGTCCCGCGGGAGGTGCCTTTGAAGGAGGCGCTCACCGAGCAGTTGGGGCTCTATCTGGAATCGGAAGCTACAGACAAGAAGATGTTCTCGGGGAAAAATACAGGAATTTTTAATTTTACTTCCCCCCTAAGTTAGCCTACTGCATAAATACAAGTGCTTGATTATCAATCATAGCGACCCTTAATTTTCCATAATTTTTATTAACGAGGTATAGGTTTTTAAAAATTTGGATTAATAAAATCTTTGCCTATCTTTGCGTTGTCACGGATGTCCGAAAGACGTGAATTTATGGTAAGGATGAAATCAAGACAGAATCTTGCAGGCTTGGCAATCCTGTTGTTTTTGGTGTCAATGCCAATGGGCGCCCGTGCCCAGACAGCGGGGATGAAGACCAACCTTTTGTACGATGCCACGGCAAGCATCAATCTCGGTGTCGAACTTGGGCTGTCGCAGCGGCTCACGCTGGATGTCTCCGGCAATCTGAATCTTTGGACCTGGAAGGACAACAGGAAGTGGAAGCACTGGCTAGTGCAGCCGGAGCTTCGTCTGTGGACCTGCAACCGTTTCGCCGGTCATTTCTTCGCGCTGCATGCGCTGGCCGGCCAGTTCAACTTCGGCCATATCCCAAACGGCGTCCGGATGTTCGGGACGGATTTTTCCATTCTTTCGCAGGAGCGTTACGAGGGCTGGGCTTTCGGGGCCGGCCTGGGCTATGGCTATGCCCTTCCGCTGGGCAGGCACTGGAACCTGGAAATTGAAGCCGGTTTCGGCGCCATTTATTCCAAGGCTACCGGGTATGAATGTGACGTGTGTAACCGGGTAACTGCCCAGGACGTCCGTAAACTGAGACCCGCGCTCACCAAGGCCGCGGTCGGCATCGTTTATCTTTTTTAATCATGGCGGCTATGAAAAGACTGATCCTTTGCACAATCATTCTCGCCGTTTCGGCCGCTTCCCTTCGGGGACAGCAGGTCCGTAACCTGGAATACAGCCGTCAGGGCGGGATGTTGCTGCTCAAGATGGACATCGACCTGCAGGAAATGGCTCCCGGGGCCAATGAGACGCTGGTGCTCACTCCTGAGCTCCGTGGCGTTGACCAGGTGCAGACCCTCAAGCCTGTGGGCCTGTACAGCCGCAACCAATGGTATTACTATGAGCGCAAAGGCGCAAAGGCCGGCAGCCCCGATGAAATCTCCTTCCGCAAAGGCCGCGCTCCGAAGTCCTACGCCTACGAGGCCCTGATTCCCTACCAAAGCTGGATGGACGGCGCCGGACTGTACCTCATCCGCGACAGCAAGGGCTGCTGCGGCGAGGCCAAGAACCGGCGCATGGAAACGCTCCTGGTGCAACTGCAGGACAATACGCAGGAAAATGTCCGCATCGAAACGCGCGTGGACACCGTCTATATCGAGCGGACGGTGGTGGTGGAAAAGCCGAAGGAGAGCCGCATCCGTTCCATCGACGGCCGGGCCTTCATCGACTTTCCGGTCAACGATACCCGAATCGACCCGGCATACCATTCCAACAAGTCGGAACTGGAGGGCATGCGCGGCACCATCGACAATGTGGTGAAGAATCCCGACCGGACGCTGCGGAAGATTTGGATCAAGGGCTATGCTTCCCCGGAAGGGAAATGGGAGGTGAACGCGCGCCTGGCCGAAGCCCGTACGCAGGCCATCCGGGATTATGTCCGTTCAATCTGCCACATCGACGCCGCTCTGCTGGAGGTGGAGTTCGAGCCGGAAAACTGGGAGGGCCTCCGCTCCTATGTGGCCGATTCTTCGCTGCCGCACCGGGCCGAAATCCTGGAGATCATTGACGGCGACCGGGCGCCGGACGACAAGGAATGGATGATCAAGTCGCGCTACCCGGACGACTGGAACACGCTGAAAATCCGCTGCCTGCCCTTCCTGCGCCGCACGGATTACCGGATTGACTACGATGTCAAGGAAATCATCAACAATTAACTTATATACATTCTAACATTATGAAAACCAATTATTTACTCATCGCACTCCTGGCCTGCGCAGCGCTGGTGGGGTGTAACAAGGAGGGGGATGAGGCCCCGAACGGCAACAGCCGCCACTACATGGGCTTTCACATCTCAATGCCCGAGGTCAGTACCAAGGCGTCCGGTACGTTAAGCGGAGGTTACACGAACGGCACTGCAGCCGAGCAGGCCATCAACTCCATCTATTTCTACTTTTATAAAGACGGCGCCTATATTACCTATGGTAAAGGCGAGGTAGCGACTCAGTTCTCCCCGGATCCTCAGACTACCGGCGGAAATGTGGAAAACATCTGGGGCAAGGCCGGCGGCAAAGGCGTGGTGGTCATTGAAAGTTCGATGAACACCAAGCCGAATCAGTTCCTCTGCGTGATTAATTCTCCTAAGCCGCTGTTTTTCCGCAATTTGCCTCTTGCCAGCGCTGTGAAGGCCCTTCAGACCGGTGCGGTGGCGGGAGCGTCAGCCGTAACCTCCTCCGTGACTGGTTCCGAGGATTATGCCGAGATTGGTTTTGCCAAACTTGAGAGCAGTACTCCTTATTTCTGCATGGCCAATTCTCCCAAAATTGAGGCTGGCAAGGCGGTTTACGCAGTGCCCATCACTGGTAGCGACATCAAGGATTCCGAGGATGCTGCTTCCAATGCCCCTGTCGAAGTATATGTGGAGCGCATGGCCTCCAAAGTGGAAGTTATGAACCTCACAGGCGCTACGAACGACCTCGCTGCAACCTGGGACATCACCCTGGACGCCTGGGGCCTCAACGGCGTTTCGCTGAATTCCTTCGTGGTGAAGAACGTGGATCCGGCGTGGGTTGGTAACGCCGCCTTCACCGGTTGGCTCTCCAATTCTGACGGCCGTATCAATTGGGCCCAGGATCCTCACTATCTGTCGGCCGACGGTGCTTTCGACAACACGGACTATTACCCTGCATCTGCCGAAGTGTACTATAGCGCCAAGGCTACTTCCAAGCTTCTTTACTACAGTGAGAATGACATCAAGGAATCGGCCAATCCCTCCTCCAGCGTTTACAAGCAGCTCCGTAAGAACTACTGTCTGGAGAACACTTTCAGCGCAAACGGCCAGAACGACGCCCGCATAGTGGGTACTGTAATGATGGTGCTCGCCACCGTGAAGCCGGCCGGCGGTGCTGTCCGGGACCTGTATGAGTATCATGGCGTCATGTACAACTTCGACGACTATGCCGCCCACCTGCTGTCTTCGGCCCAGACCAACTACAGCTTCTTCGTGAATGATGGAGGCTCTTACCGGGCCATCAACAAGGGCGACCTTCAGTTGTATAAAGCCGTCAAGGCTGCCGACTATGCCACCAGCGGCAAATTCAAGACCATAAGCGACAGTGAGTACTCCGACGGCTACGTGACTCTTTACCCGAAGGTTTCCCTCTTCGAATTCGACGGAGTCAACTACGTTACCGCTGATGATGCACACGTACAGCAGGCTTTCCTCAAGGATATCGTCGACCTGGCCAATGCCTACAAGGGCGGCCAGATGTGGTATGCCATTCCTGTGGAGCATCTTGGCAAGGGCTCCGGTGTCGGTGGCTTGCTCGAAGGCAATTATGGTGTTGTTCGTAACAACTACTATCAGATTACCCTGGGCAACATTACTACGCTCGGACACGGTATTTATGATCCCGCTGAACCCATCGTACCCGGGGAGAAGACTACCAAGTGGTATATGGGGGCCAAGATTAACGTAAACGCCTGGAATATCGTAAAACAGACATCCAACCTCTCCGAATAAAAACCATCCGGCCCGGCGGGACTGAACCCCCGCCGGGTTGCCAAGGGGGCCGGTGAATCGGCCCTGAAAGTAAGATATGAAAAGAAAGTCCATCATAGCGCTGGTCGCAGCGGCCCTCTGTGGAGTGCTGAGCCCCTCGTGCGACAAGGCCATCTACGACGGGGCCCCCGACGCGGACATCTGTTCCGTCGCCGTCCGTTTCCGCTTCGACTTCAACCTCAAGTATGCCGATGCCTTCCGCAACGAGGTGAAGTCCGTGGCCTTGTACGTTTTTGACCAGGACGGAAACTTTGTCACCAAGGCCCGGGAAGCCGGTACGCCGCTCACCCGGGAGGGTTATACCCTGCAAATCCCCGGGCTGGCGGCCGGCATCTACGACCTGGTGGCCTGGTGCGGCCTGGAAGACGGGGATTCCTTCCAGGTGCAGGATCCGGCAAGCAAAACCGAGCTGATTTGCCGCATGAAGACATTCGCCCGTGCCAAAAGCGAGGAACGCTGCTCCAACGAACTGCTCAACAGCCTTTTCTATGGCTATGTAGAAAAGGCCGACCTCAAAAACCTGCCCGTGGGCAGCGTGAACACGGTGGTGATCCCCCTGGTGAAAAATACGAACAGCATCCGTGTGCTGCTGCAGTCCATCAACGATGACATCGACCTTACCCCCGACCAGTTCGATTTTGCCATTTACGACATCAATGCCGAACTGGGCTGGGATGACAAGATTCATCAGCCCCTGCCGCTCACCTACGATCCCTTCAAGACCAGGCAGGGCAGCGTGCTGCTGAACGACGGAACGGAAGTGCTTACCGCGGCGGTGGCCGAATTCTCCGTGGGGCGCCTTTTCGCGCGGACGACGGACAAGACCCGCCTGGTGATAACCCAGCGCTCTACCGGTCAAGAGGTGTTCAACGTGCCCGTTGTGGACTATTTCTGCATGGTAAAGGGCCATTATGCCCAGGATATGGACGACCAGGAGTACCTGGACCGCCAGGACGATTATTCCATCGTAGTGTTCCTGGAACATCGGGAGGGACCGGAGGGATACTATATCGCGGCCCGCGTTTATATCAACGGCTGGCATATCGTGCTTCAGAATTCGGAGTTGGATTAGGTGAGCGGAATTCGGCATATGGCGGTTTTGGCACTGGGACTGTTTGTCCTGGTGGCATGCAGGCGTTCCGTCTTGGATGAGCCCGACGTGGCTTTGCAGGTGGAGAAGGGTCCGGTGGCGGTTTCCCTGATGCTTTCCGTAAAGGATTACGGAGAAGAGGGAAATACCATTACCAAGGGCGTGTTCGTAGATAATGCCGTTCATTACGCCCATGAAAAGGCGGTGGATTTGTCAACAATCGTCCTGCTGGCGTTTGATGCGGAAAATGCCTTTGAAGATGACGGGAGCGGCAAACTGGTGTTCAAACCGGAGAATGCCACCCTTATAGGAACCGACAGGATGGAGATCCTGCATGCCGAGGCTGCGGGAGCCGGCAGGGTCCGGGCCGACTTTATCCTGGATAAGCCCTATCCTTCGCTGGCATTGATAGCGTTGGCGAATTATCCTTCGTCCTCCTTCAGTATATCCGGAACCGACATGAAGGCGGTGGCGCAGGCGCTTGCTTCCGTGTCGGTGGACTATGTACCGGGCCAGGATCAATACCATTCAGGAGGGATTCCGATGCATGGATACAAGGTGTTCGGTACGCTGGAGGGTCTCCCTGTTTCCGATACCGATGCGCAGGAAAACAGCCGCTTGAAGTATTACAAAGGCATGTCCACGCCGCTTACCGCAAAAGGTTTCCGGACGCAGGCGGAACTGGAAAAGTATGCCAAGCCGGGAACAGGGACCGGGACAGTGGGGGCCGATGACTGCCTGCCGATGACCTATGCCCTGGCCCGCCTGCAACTGCGGTATCTTCCGGCGGCAGGACAGGTTCCGGCCTCGCTGGTGGATATCACCGTGGCACTGAACGGATACAAGGCCAAATACCGCATGGTGCCTGCCGGCTGGCTGGACGGGAATCTTACTCCTTTCGATGCAGTGGGGGACATCGGCGATTATGTTACAGGTTCAATCAGCTTCAAGGAAGTGACTTACAACACCTCCGACAAAGCCTATGTGGCCTATGTGCCCGAGATGGGAAAGGCCTCGATGGCTCTGGCCGTGCCGGAACCCGGCTTAAGTGTTACGATAAAAAAGTATGAGGCGGACGCCTTGGGTGAGCGCACTTCGGTGTGGACTTCTTACACCTATAGCGGAGGAACGGTTACCGTCGCTTACTCGGATCCGTCCAAACCCGCTGTCACTTATGCCAACGGCGCCTGGACGGCCTGGCTGCGGATGCGTACCGTTTACGCCAGAAAGGACAAGAATGACAACGACGTGCCCGTGGGCTCCCTGTTCAGTCTGGTGCGGCACTATTCTTATGAATGGGAAGCTACGGGCATAGACAAATGAGAATGAAGCGGATACTTGTCATATGCTGCGTTGTGTGCATGGCCCTTACAGGCTGTGTCTATGACCGGTATGCCCCGGAGAACTGTCCCTCAAGCGGGAAATATTACATGTCTTTCACCCTGCAGTCTACAGGGAATGTGAGCTCCGCAAGCACCAAGGCCGCGCCGGGGACTTTTGACGGAGAAACCGTTGCCGAACAGCTGGTGAGCCGGGTAGACCTTTATTTCTACGATGCCTATGGCGCCTTTTTGGAAAAGAAAACGGTAAGCAGTTTTGCGCAGGAGGTAGCGGATGACAAAACGGAGAGCGTGTCCGGCAAGGTGGGGGACTTTACGGTGGAATTAAGCTACAGGCCTTATAAAATGTTGGTTGTGCTGAACCAAACAGCCGATTTCACCGGCCTTTCCCTTCCCGCTGCCCGTAGCCTGAAGCAGGAAAAGTCCACGGATTATTGCGGCGGATCCGTCAGCGTGAACTACAAGGAGGGCGGCATTGACAAAGCCATGGACATCACACCGTTTTTCATGAACTCGGCAAGTTATCTGACCGCTTCCGGCAACGAAGTGTGCGAGACCCCCATCCCGGAATTCTATCTGAAGGAGACGGAGTCGCAGGCACTGAGCAATCCGTTTCCCGTGTATGTGGAACGGATGGCAGCCAAAGTTACGGTGGAAAGCGCGCAAACACAGTTCATGGTGCCGCTGGTCACCCCCCAGGGGAACGTGACGGCCAAGGTGGAACTGCTGGGATGGGGCCTGAACGCGCTCAACCGTTTCAGCTATTACTTCAAGAAAGTGAATCCCGCCTGGAGCTGGGCTTCCTGGACGTGGAACAACTCTGCCCAGAAACGCAGCTACTGGGCGCAGGACCCCAATTACCTGTCAGCCGAGAATAATCCCGGCCTTGTGCAACTGAGCGATGCCGCTACGGTTGAACCGGACGCTCCTTACCGGTACCTGAAGCCGGGTGATATCACCGCTGCTTTCGGCAGCAGCCTCTACTGCCTGGAGAATACGGCCGATGCCGATGCCCTGCCGGTATCGGACAGCGATGCCGCCACGCTTTTCTCCCGGGCGACGCACGTCCTGGTGAAGGCCCGGCTGAGCTTCGACCTCTCCGGCGGCACCGACGATGCCGGTTATACCGACTCGAATGCCGACATTTTCCGCTACAAAGGCGTTTTTTACACCAAAACCAGCCTTCTGGCCGCCTTGCGTACGGATGCCGGCCTCACGGTGGCCGATGACAACGACCTGGAACTCGTATCGGCTGCCGGACAGGTTTATTGCAAGGGCTATGACAAAGGGGAGCGGGTGGCCCTCCGGCAGATTAGTACGGACACCGTTTTACCCCTTTTGGACGGCGGAGAACCGGTTCGGATTGACGGATTCAAAAAAGGCGAATTTTACTACAAGATTCCCGTCGAACATATCAATAACGAGGCTGTGACAGGAACTACTTATCCCGTGGGCCGTTACGGGGTTGTGCGCAACCACCGTTACGTGATTACGCTGGACAGCCGCCTGGACGGCATTGGAACCGGCATCTGGGATGACAGTTACGATATCCGTCCGTTCCGGAAGCCGGAGGAATACCGGGTGTCGGCCTATGTGAAGGTGTCGCCCTGGCTGGAATTCACGCAGAAGTTCCTGTTTGTGGACCCTTCGGGGATGCTGGTGAGCGACGGACAGGTGGTCCGGCGTATCGAAGACATCGGCACGGGAAGCGCCGGAAACAAGGAAAACGATTGGGAAGGATATGGATGGTATGAATAAGACAGTCAAGATAGCAATACTGGGAATCCTTGCGCTGGCATCCTGTTCAAAGGAGCTGGAATACGGGCACGAAAAGGTGTTCGATCCCATTGTGCGCTTTGGCCTGGAAACGGAGTACGAGGCGTCTACGCCCCGTACAAAGACTTCCTACAGTGCAGAGACGGTTTTTGTGGGCAGCGACCGCTATGAACGAATCAATTGGAAAACCTGGGGGACCAGTGGCGACGTAATCCGTGTACTCTCCGACAAGGGCGTGACCCTCGACGGAGACAAGTGGGCCGATTACAAAGTCGTGGCCAACGGGCAGACCAATGCCGCCGGACTCAAGGACAGCGAAGCCGAAGCCATGCCTTACAGCGGTCTTGATGCCGATAATCTGTATTGGAAGATTTCCGGTGACGACCATTACTTCTTCGCCCTCTATCCTTCGCCCTCTTACCCTTCCGGATCGTCTGTTTTTTCGTTGAGTGTTGACGGGAAAAACGCTTCCGTAGAAGCGGGAATCGATGAATCGCAGGCTTATGTAGGCAGGGGTGGAGGATCTGCTCCCGCAGGGGTTGTCGGCGCTGGAGGACAGAAACTGTTCTCGTATGAACCTGTGATGGACAGGGCCTACATGTTTGCCTCTTCGAGGGTGGCCGGAAAGGATGTAGGCGTGAAAAAAGTGCCGCTTCGCTTCAAGCCCCTCTTTACGGCATTCCAACTCAATTTTATTGCCGGCGACAGTGGCATCTCAGGCATTCCGGGTGACAGGGGCGCAGAGGCCTTCAAGATAAAAAAGGTGCGCCTTTATTCCGACCAGATGAAAGGGAACAATCTTTCGGGAGATTTTACGGCCAGGATTGCGACACCGTCCGGTCTCACCGGTACCATCGACCAGATTGACACCATCGGCTGCAAGCGTTCCGTATATGTGGATATTCCAGAGACCGAAGCGGTGGAACTGGGCAAAGATACGGTGAGGATAACCCTTTTTGCGCTCCCGGTAGACCAAGGATTTCTGAGCATCGACGTAACTTTTATTGACGGCAACGGCGACGAACGGGTGCGCACGCTCCACTTGCAGAAAGACGCCGATAAATTCACAGACAGTGGCTGGTATGCCCTTTCTGCCATGCAAAAACTTTATCTGCGTGCAGGGGTTCCGGATATTGAATACGTCTTCCGGGTTACGCAGAACAATACCGAGACCTTTGCAAAGGGCGGTGAAACAAAACCCGACTACTACAATGTGGTGAGTTACCGAAAAATCTGGGATCGCACGACATCTTCCGATCGCCTGGAACCCTGGCCCTGGCAGGCTGTGAAATATCATTACGACAACAAGTGGCAGGGCGCTCCAGCTTGGCTTTCCACCTATACAGACAGCGGAAACGGGTCTGTCGCGGGTGAGGATTACGACGCCGGACTGACTGAAAACACCTTCACTACGTCCTGGAACAGCTGGGACAATTCAACCAAGGAAACCGCCAGGAATCTGGGCAATTACGACATCTATGGCCGTTCTTACGGGGGATGGAGCACCTCCAGTTCCGTTCCTTTTGAGACGGCGAACTGTTATATTGTATCGGCCCCTGGCTGGTATAAGATTCCGGCAGTTTATGGCAATGGGTACAAGAACGGAAAAATCAACCATGAAGCGTTCACGAATACTGCGCCCGGCCAATATCTCATGAATGGGGCTTTCCAGCGTATAAAACAAAGCGGACAGTCCCAGATACGTGGTCCATGGATAACACGGAATGTAGGTTCCACCGTGAATGGAGAGCCTAATGCCGGAGACGGACTCACGTTCAATTCCCCATGGAAGGTATGGGAAGATGTCGACGGGATGGTTACCGTTCCTTCAGACCAGACAGTCTCCTCCGCGGCCAACGGTTACGATCCCCATTATATCTACTTTTACGTGGACCCGGACAAAATGGGCAACGGCGGCAACGCAATGATAGCTCTGGCCAACAGCGCTTTTAGCCTCATCGTGTGGAGCTGGCATATCTGGGTGGTGCCCAAATCACGACTGGACAACAGCTTTACAAAGGAAGTATTCTATTGGCGCACTCCCAGCAGGAGAGATTACAATTACGATGGTTATGAAGTGACGCTCGGCCCTATTATCCCGGGCGGTTCTGCGCAGCTCGGCGTAAACGAGATGATGGACATGAACCTGGGCTTTGTTGAAGGTCTTCCCGGCAGGACCTGCCTTGTCCGTTTTCAACAGAAGAGTTCCGGCAAGACAGGCACCGTTTACATGATACAGGACGGAGACCCTGATACAGCCGCTGCCGTGCACTACCAATGGGGCCGGAAGGATCCCATGTGGCCTGTCGGCAATGACCCTGACAACAAGCCGATTTATTATTATCATCAGGTCGGGAACTACAAAACCAGGGTTGAAACCACCTCTTCACAACAACCTTCTGAATGCTGGGGTGACCGTACTTACACGGATTACGAGTCTTATACGGATTTTGATGCGGCCGGAATAGACAAGGCTATCCGAAATCCGGATGTCTTCCTTGGCTCTGAAGAATATGGCGGAAACGGAAAGTATATGTGGTCCAGGAAGCGATATGACAATCTCTGGGACATGAGTGTCACTTCCTATGTCTGGTCAGAAGACGAGCACCGGGACCAGACTGTGATAAAGACTGTTTATGACCCTTGCCCTCCGGGGTTCAAGGTCCCCAACGAATATGCTTTCACGGCCTTTAACAAGATTGCCATGGACGAACAGGTACCCGGGGCTGAAAACCCTTCGGATCCCATATATGATCCCAAAGATTTCATTAATGGCCTGGAAGCCAGTTTTTACATCGGCTACGGACCGGGTGGAACCCTGGAGAAGGAAGGTATGTGGCTTTACATTCATCCCACAGATCCCGACAAGGGATTGATGTATTTTCCGGCTGCCGGCCGTCGTGTCGGTTTCACTTATCCGTTTGGGCAAATCAGTAAGTTCTATACCGAAGGTACTTATTGGACGGCCATGCCCTTCCAGTCATCAGAGGGTAACGCCTATATCCGCACTTTCACCATGCGCCGCAATGAGAATTGGGACCACTCGTTCCGCCCGCAGTGCATCCCCGTATACACCCGGGCGGCAACGCCAAAATACCAGCCATACACGGGTTTCATGCGCTCCCACGGGTTCCAGATAAGGCCTGTCGCAGATTCCGGAGACGGGTTCGTGTTTGACCTCACAGGTATGCAGGAAGGGTATTATGGCAGGTACGATATATGGCTTTAAAAGCGCTGAGACATGAAAAACCAGATAGTTTATTACATCATATTGTCCATGTGCTCCCTGCTGCCGGCATCCTGTGGGAAAATCCCTTCAGAGGGTGTTCAGTCCGGGGGAGAAGAGGTTGAACTGATCCCTACCCTCGAAGATGTCGGCACTAAGGTATCTGTCGGTAGCTGGAACACAGATGGATATGGCTATGGCGCCTACCATCCTATGTCATGGTCCAACTCGGACCGGATAACGGTAGTGTCCTCACAGCAGCCCACGGTCAATTGTATTTACACATACTCCACATCCGACAAATCCTGGTCGGCAGGTACTGCCCTGCAATGGGGCCCCGGGACCGGGGCGCACGATTTCTTCGGAACCTATCCGCAGACCGATATATCGCTTGACAGTATAGACGATTCCGTAAATCCGGCTACGGCACAGGTGTCGGCATCCCTTCCCGGCATCCAGGAACTCACATCCTCTTACGGCATCAACTTTTCGCAATATTGTAAAATGACGGCTGCGCGTCACGTCGATGTTCCCGGTGGCAGGGTGCTCATTCCGTTCTCCATGTTCTGTTCCGTCGTCCGTGTATCTTTCCTCAACAAAACCCGCGGCTGGCTTGGATATCCGGACAGTAATTACAAACATATTCGCCTGCTGGATTTCAGGGTGGAGGCCGACAGTCGTACAAAGATGGACTGTGCCCTTACGGGGGATTATACCGGTACTGTCCAAGACGGAGCATATCCGGTATTCCTGGATCCGGACGCCGACGGTGACATCAGCCTTGGGAATTCGTCTTACAGCGTAACCATCAAGAATCCGGCAGTGAACCTTCCGGACTGCTATGACAGTACCAACCCGTGGAGAGGCGCGTACAAAACCATGTTCGTCCTTCCTCAGGACTACAGTCAGTTCAGGGTATATTTCACCGTTGAGGTAAACGGTGTGGCACGTCCGGAGGAATGTGCATATTTCGATCCCTATAACAGTGGCAATCCCTGCTGCCTGTATCTTTTGGACGTTCAGTTCAAGTAGTTCTCCCCTCACCCCTTCATCTCCTATGTCACTTTGGCGGAAACGCCATGACAAAGAATTCGGAAAAAAACCTTACCTTTGCGTATGACACAAAGCACGCGCATAAAATGCTCTATCCGATAGGTATACAAGATTTCGAAAACATTCGCAGAGATGGTTTTGTCTATGTGGACAAGACTGAACTCATTTACAATCTTTCTCATGGGAGCGGCAAGTATTTTTTCCTCAGCCGTCCCCGCCGATTCGGAAAGAGCCTGCTGGTTTCCACGATGGATGCTTACTTCAGCGGAAAGAAAGAACTCTTCGGGGGCCTTGCCATTGCAGACCTGGAGAAAGACTGGATCCGGTATCCGGTACTTCGATTTGACCTTACCGGCCAGTCATACACGAAGCCGTCCGACCTTACCGATACGCTCAATGCGCAGCTTGTCGGTTACGAGAGAAAGTATCTGATTGCGGAAAAAGCCGATACTGTTGCCTCGCGGTTCAGGATGCTTGTCGAAACGGCTTTTGAGAAAACGGGCCGCCCTGTTGTCATTCTCATTGATGAGTATGACAAGCCCCTTGTTGATAACCTGGCGGACGAAACACTTACTGACGAATTCCGCAAGCAGCTCCAGGGCTTCTACAGCGTCATGAAAGCCCAGGACGCTTGCATCAAGTTCGGCTTCCTCACCGGCGTCACAAAGATTGGCAAGCTCTCCGTCTTCAGCGGCCTTAACAACCTGAAGGACATCTCCATGGATGCCCGCTACACGGACATCTGCGGCATTTCCGAGAAAGACCTGAAGAAATATTTCAGTGAGAGTGCCAAGGAACTGGCACAGGCAAATGGCCTGAGCATCGAAGAGACCTACGGCAAGTTGGCCGAGATGTATGACGGTTATCATTTCTGCGAAGATTCTGTTGGCGTTTATAACCCTTTCAGCCTTCTCAACACCTTTGATTCTTTGAAATTCAAGGAATACTGGTTCGAGACAGGCACACCATCTTTTCTGGTGCAGGTAATGAAGGATACTGGCTATGATGTAACCCGCCTGTCTGACGAAGAGATTGACGCCCCTTCGCTGATGGACATTGATACGGTTTATCACAATCCCATTCCGCTGCTGTACCAGAGCGGTTATCTTACCATCAAGGGCTTTGAACCGGAAACCGGTATTTATCATCTTGCCTTTCCAAATCGGGAAGTCAAGCATGGCTTCTTGAATTTTCTTTCCAGGTATTATACGCCTTCCCGTACTGAATCCGGCATGATGCTGGTATCCAGAATGTTGAAAGACCTCCGCAGCGGAAGTGCCGAGGGCTTTATGCAAAAGTTGGAGGCTCTCTTTGCCAAGACAAGCTATCAGATCCAAGGAGATTCGGAAAAGGACTTCCAGTATGCCATGTACATCATCCTGGAGCTGATGGGAGAGTATGTGGAGGTAGAGAAGGCTACCTCGAATGGCCGCATTGACGTCCTTCTTCAGACCAAGGAATACATCTACATCATCGAGATTAAGATTAACGACACCGTGGAGGCAGCCCTGCAGCAGATTGAGCAGAAAGCTTACGCCCGCCGCTTTGTGGGCGACAAGCGCAAGTTATTCAAAATCGGCATCCGCTTCTCCACGGAAAACCGCTGCATCGATTCCTGGAAGATCGCTGAATGAGTGTCAGGGACGGCAAGTCTCAATCCTGCAGGAATGCTGCTTGGTCTGCCGGTCATAACTGATCCCGACGAGCAGCAGGTTGGCGGCATATTCCGCCACCTTGGCGGGATACTGCTTGCGACGGATTTGATCCAGGGCGGAGTCGGCGTCCTTGTCCACCTTGAGCTCTATCACAATGGCTGGGGAGTCCACGTTCTTGCGCGGAATCAGCACAATGTCCGCAAAACCTTTGCCGGAGGCCAGCTCCCGGTGCATCACATAGTCGTTCCGGGCATAGTAATAGGCGATGCTCAGCACGCAGGAGAGGGAGTTCTCGTCGTTATAGCTCAAGATGCTGGTGTTCTCGTCATGGGCCAGTTCAACGCCCCGGGCACTTCCTTGTTGGGAATGTAACATTCGTCCTTCCGCCAGTCATAGGACAGGTAGCCCAGGTAGCCCAGGTGGATGAGGACCGTAAATACATCATCCTTACTGTGGATGTCGCGCATGTCATTTCCGAAGCCGGTGGGGTCAACCTTACAGCGCCCCCCTGCCAGCATGCCGATTTCTTTCATGCGAGTTGTTTTTTTTGTTAATTACACAAAAAAGTCGTATTTTTGCATCGTTTTGCGTTATTATTGTTAGCGATGACAGGCCCGATGCTTCGGAAATTGAAGTTGTCCCTGCTTGGATTGACGGTGAGCGTTTTGGCTTTCGCGCAGTCTGCGCCGCAGGGAATTTCTGTCCGTACCAACCTCCTTTGGGACGGTGCGGCAGAGCCCAATCTGGGCCTTGAGGTTCCCGTTGGCAAACGTTTATCCCTGGGCTTGGATGCCGGGTTCAAGAGCTGGCCCCGCTGGCTGTTCTGGGACACCGACAACATCAACAATCCCCGCCACTGGCGCAATTTCGCCATTGTTCCGGAAGTCCGTTTTTACCCTGGCCGGGTGTATCAAGGCCTGTTCCTTGGGGCCGATCTGGTCTATACCCACTTCAATGTGGGCAAAGTGTCCTTCCCGCTGGGCCTGTATCCCGAAACCCGCGACAAGCGCCTGCAGGGCGATTTTGTGGGCCTCGGCCTTTTCGGCGGCTATTCCTGGTGGCTGGGTGACCATTGGCGGCTGGAGCTGGAGGCCGGTGTAGCCGCCGGTTACGCCGGTTACGGGAGTTATCGTTGCGAGCACTGCGGCGACAAGCTGGCCGACGAATCCAAGCCTGCCCTGGTGCCCAAACTGGGCGTGAATGTGGCCTGGAACCCCGTGAAACGCCCGAGGGAATGCGATGTCCCCATCCCGCTCAGGGAAGTTCCGGAAGAAATGCCTATGCCGGAACCCGTGGAGGATCCCGGCCCCTTCCGTCCGCAGCTGGCCCCGGTGGAACCCCACCGCGGTGCCGTGGACTCCGTAAAAACGCCTTTCCTTCTGCATATCGGCGATTTTCAGCCTTATACTCCGGATCAGGTGCTGCGCAAAAAGCGCGGCATGATCAAGGTTTACTACCCCCAGGGGAGCAGTGCCCTGCGGACGTCGTTCGAAGAGGGTGGCCGCTTGCGCGACAACGGTCCCGCCCTGGATTCCATCGTGAACATTACGCGCATGATCCTATCCGACGATATCTCCAAGGTGGAGAAGATTCAGATTGTGGGCTTTTCGTCCATCGACGGCGGCGAGGAGGCCAATGAAAGGCTGGCGCTTGCGCGCGCCCGGGCGCTGCAGGAGTACGTGCAAAAGCGCACGCAGGCCCCCTTGCAGGCCTTTGTGGTGGAGAACGGGCAAGAAGGCTGGGCCGAGTTCAAGGACATGCTGGAAGACCTTCTGCGGGAAACCCGCCGGGGCGTGGCTACCGGTTTTACCACAGGGGAACTGGAAACGGCCGTCGGCATTGCCGGAGCGCCCACGCTGGATGCGGCTCACAACCGCCGGAAGGAGCTGGAACTTAAGAAACACTCGGCCCTGTGGGGCAAAATCAAGGATAAGGTTTTGGGCGCGCAGCGCAATTCCGGCTATGTGCGGGTGTATGTGTCGTGGGTGCCGGACAAGGCGGCCGACGAGATCAACGGGGCCATCGGCAGGATCAACGCCGGACAGGTGGAAGAAGGGAGGAGGGCCCTTTCGGCCATGGATGACGCCCGTGCGCGGGATGTCCTGAAGGAACTGGACGCCCGGCGCGGGGCGTATGAAGAGGCCGTGAGCCGTTACAGGGCTTACGAGGCCGGCCTCGTAAGCCGGCAGGAAGCCGCCGCGGCCCGCCGCGAGGCCCTGGAGTGGAACGCCATGGCCCGGGCGCACAATGCCGCGGTGCTGGAGTGTGAGAATGGGAAGAAAGATTAACAATAATAGTTACAATAAAAATTTAAACGTATGAAAAAGCATTTTGTTTTACTTTTGGGCCTCTCGGCACTGGCCGGGTTGTGGTCCTGCCAGCAGGAGGTTCACGT
>ODAI011228906.1_pt1 | contig 16455 bp, 13 predicted proteins | sample 1539321 | NCBI WGS metagenome assembly ODAI01 (sample SAMN02144231, study PRJEB22623) | gut metagenome | biome: sheep rumen | host: Ovis aries | place: New Zealand | reverse complement strand
CTGTTCCCAGAACCATGATAGAATCAGGGGTCTTGGAGGTAATGGAGCTTTTTGATTACAGGGAAGGAATATCCGTTGTCATCTCGGTACCGGAGGGTGAGAAGATTGCGGGGAAGACCTTTAATCCAAGGCTTGGGATAGAAGGCGGCATATCCATAATCGGCACCAGCGGCATAGTGGAGCCAATGAGCATGCAGGCCATCAAGGATACCATCAGGGTGGAACTGCGGCAGAGGGTGGCCCTTGGTCAGAGGAAAGTTGCAATTGCACCCGGTAACTACGGCCTTGACTTCATGAAGAAGGAATACGGCTTTGACCTTGAAAGAGCAGTTAAGTGCTCGAACTTTATCGGAGATACCATAGATATGGCGGCGCAGCTGGGAGTAGAAAAGCTCCTTCTTGTGGGCCATATCGGCAAGCTTATAAAAGTCTCGGGAGGCATCATGAATACCCATTCCTCTGAGGCTGACTCAAGGATGGAGCTTATGGCGGCCTCTGCCATAGAGGCAGGATGCAGCCTTGATACTGCAAAGAGCATCCTAAAAAGCCTAACTACTTCGGAGGGCTACAGCTACATTAAGGCAGAGGGGCTTGAGAAGAAGTTCATGGATGCGGTAATGGCCAGGATAGAAAGGAATCTTAGAAAAAGAGCCGGCGAGCGCCTTGAAATACAATGCATTGTTTTTTCCAATGAGGACGGACTTCTTGGTAAGACACAAGGAGCAGAGGGCCTTCTTGGAGAGATAGAGGGAAACATATGAGTGAGAAAATAACGGTCCACTTTGTGGGAGCAGGTCCCGGAGCAGAGGACCTTATAACGGTAAGAGGAATGAGGCTTCTGGAAAAAGCGGATGTGGTGATCTATGCGGGATCTTTGGTAAACCCGAAGCTCCTTGATTACGCTCCAGGGGCTAAAGTCTACAATTCGGCTTCCATGACTCTGGAGGAAGTGATAGATGTGATGAAGGACGCTGCAGCCGGGGGAAAAGAGGTTGTAAGGCTCCATACAGGAGATCAGAGCATCTACGGCGCGGTAAAGGAGCAGATGGAGGAGCTTGACAGACTTGGAATTTTCTATGATTCCTGCCCCGGCGTCAGCGCCTGCTTTTGAGCTGCGGCATCCCTTAACCTGGAGTACACCCTTCCCGGAATATCCCAGTCCCTTATCATTACCAGGATGGAGGGAAAGACGGCTGTACCTGAGAGGGAGAGCATAAAGAGCTTTGCAATTCACAGGGCATCTATGGCGATCTATCTTAGTACATCCCTTCTTAAGGAATTATCCTATGAACTCATAAGAGGGGGCTACAGCGAGGATACTCCTGCGGCCATAGTATATAAGGCCACCTGGCCGGAGGAAGAAAGATATATCTGCACTGTGGGCACTTTAGAGGAGACTGCTGCAGAGCACGGCATCACAAAGACAGCCATAATCCTGGTGGGAGATGTGCTGTCACCGGTGAATATTGAGCGTTCAAAACTCTACGACCCATCCTTTGAGACGCAGTTCAGGAAGAAGAAAGACACGGAGAAATAAATGAAACTTGCAGCTATAAGCTTCACCCCGGGAGGCGAAAAGTTAACAGAGGATATAAGGCAAAAGGCGAAGGCACAAAGAGGGGGCTTTGACCTGATGATTGAGACCTATAAGGACCGCAGGGAAGACTATGCAAAGGTCTCGGATTATGTCAGGCACTGCTTTGAAGAGAACATCCCCATTTTATTTGTCTGTGCCTGCGGCATAGCTGTACGGTTAATAGCCCCATTTCTTAAGGATAAGCTATCGGACCCTGCGGTCATTGTCATGGACGAGGAGGGGGAATATGTTATACCGATCCTCTCAGGTCATGTGGGCGGAGCCAACAATCTTGCAAGGATGATGGAGAGTTTAACGGGAGCAACGGCGGTAATCACCACTGCAACCGATGTAAACGAGACCTTTGCCATAGATGAGTTTTCCGCAGAGAACCGCCTTACCATAAATAATAAGGACAGGATAAAGGCTGTATCATCAAAGGCTGTAAGGGGCGAGCCCATAAGGATTTCCATAGAAAACTTCCCGCCATCAGATGATGCGGACGTTATAATAGCAGGACAGAATCATGGTGATGCACTGTGGCTATCACCCAAAGGATACGTTCTGGGAATAGGCTGCAAAAAGGGAAAGACCTGCAAGGAGATAGAGACAGCGGTACAAAGAGCCCTCGATGAGTGCGACCTTGACTATAAGGATATATATGCCATTGGATCAATAGATTTAAAGGCAAAAGAAGCGGGCCTTCTCGATTTTTCCGCAAAATACAGGATACCTTTTGTGACCTTTACCGCCGAAATGCTTGGCAGGGCAAAGGGTGAATTTGAAGCCTCGCAGTTTGTGAAAGAGACCACCGGTGTAGATAACGTATGCGAGAGGGCGGCAGTTCTTTTGACCGGTAATAAAGGAGAGCTTGTGCTTGGCAAACAGGCACGGGACGGAGTGACAGTAGCAATAGCAAGGAGATAAGATGGGCAGGATTTACGTTGTGGGCCTTGGTCCCGGCAAAGAGGAATATATGACCTATGAGGCAGCAAAGGCTCTTGAGGAGTCTGATGTTATCATAGGCTACACGGTATACATCGACCTTATAAAGGACCGTTATCAGGGAAAAGAGCTGCTTACAACCGGCATGAGACAGGAGAAGGAGAGATGCAGCCTGTGCCTTTCAAAGGCCCTTGAGGGCAAAACCGTGAGTCTTGTTTGCAGCGGTGACTCGGGAGTATACGGCATGGCTTCCCTTATGCTGGAGATAGCACAGGGAGAAGAAGTTGATATCAAGGTGATCCCGGGTATCACTGCAGCCCTTAGTGGAGGAGCAGTACTTGGAGCGCCTCTTTCCCATGATTTCTGCGTTATAAGCTTAAGCGACCATTTAACCCCCTGGGAGCTTATAGAAAAGAGGCTTAAAAGTGCTGCAGAGGGAGACTTTGCAATAGCGATCTACAATCCTTCCAGTAAGATGAGAAAAGATTATTTAAAAAGAGCCTGCGATATACTGCTTGAAGTTATCGAAAAAGAGAGGGTATGCGGCTTTGTGAGGAATATTGGAAGAGACGATGAAAGCTATAATATATGTACCCTGGATGAACTTAAGGATATGCAGGTAGACATGTTCACCACGGTATTTATAGGAAATTCCGCTACAAAGGTAATAGACGGAAGACTTGTTACACCAAGAGGGTATCTTAAAAATGACTGATGAAAGAAGAAAGGTTGTCATCTTCTCGGGAACCACCGAGGGACGACGCCTGTCAGAACAGCTAAATAGCAGAGGCATTCCTCACACGGTCTGTGTTGCCACGGAATATGGTCAGATGATGCAGCCAAAGGGAGAACATATCCTTGTGGAGGAAGGAAGGAAAGACGCGGAGGGCATCCTTGAAGTTATAAAGGATGCATCTGTCGTTGTTGATGCCACTCACCCCTATGCCAGGATCGTTACTGATAATATCAAAGAAGCGGCAAAGGAACTTGGCGTAAAGCTTCTTAGGGTAGTAAGAGATGAAGATGATCCCAACCTTGATCTGTCCGGAGTGACCTTCTTTGATACGGCAGCTGATTGCGGGAAGGCTCTTTTGGGCGTAAAGGGAAATATACTTCTTACCACGGGAAGTAAGGAACTTAAAGAGCTGACTTCCGGGATTGAAGATACAGGAAGGATATATGCAAGGGTTCTTCCCTCTTTGGAGAGCATAGGCCTTTGCGAAGAGGCAGGAATAAGGAGTGACAGGGTAATAGCACTTCAGGGGCCCTTCTCAAGAGAACTTAATGCAGCTCTCCTTCGGCAGTACCATATAGAGGTTCTTGTAACCAAGGACTCCGGAAAAGCAGGAGGCTTTGGGGAAAAGATCCTTGCCTGCAGAGATGAGAATGTAAGGGTATTCTGTATAAAAAGGCCCGGTGAAAGCGGCGGAATAAGTACAGGGAAAGCCCTTAGTGAGATACTGAATATTGTCGGGATGGGAGTATATCAAAAAAGCCTTACCCTTAACATCATCGGAATGGGCATGGGAGAGCAAAAAGGTCTTACCCTTGAGGCTCATGAGGCTCTTGAAGAATCTGATGTTGTTTTTGGAGCGGAAAGGCTTCTTGAAGGGATAACCGGGAAGGATACATATCCATATTACCTTTCCGGGGATATCACCAAAGAATTGGATAAGCTACTTTCTGACAGGGCGGATCTTAAGGCAGCAGTTCTTTTCTCGGGAGATATAGGTTTCTTCAGCGGAGCAGAGAAGTTTGAAAAGGGAATAAAGGAATGGGCTCTTGCCAATAAGGCTTTGGTAAAGATTAAGATACAGCGGTTTCCGGGAATATCCTCGGTGGCTTTTCTTGCGGCAAGGCTTTCCAAAAGCTACAGTGATGCGGATATCATAAGTCTCCACGGCAAAAACAGCGACGGCGATATCAGGCTGGCTTCAAAAAGAATAAGCGAAAGTGCAGGCGCATTTGTCCTTTTATCCTCGGGAGGCGATGTTTCAAGGCTTCGAAGAGCTCTATCGGAAATTAAGGTTGAAGCTGTTGTTACTGTGGCATCAAACCTCTCCTATGAAAATGAGAAGATAATGACTTTGCTTCCAGAAGATGAGACTCCGGAATTATCCAAGGGACTGTATGTGCTGTATATCAGCAATCCCTCCCCGAAAAAGAGATCTCTTTTCCCGACAATTGATGACGGCGAATTTATAAGAAACAAGACCCCCATGACCAAGGCCCTTATAAGGCATGAATGTGTAAGGCTTCTTGGGCTTAAGGAAGGGGATGTTCTTTATGATGTGGGAAGCGGCACCGGATCTGTGGCCATTGAGGCAGCAGGACTGTCCGGGAGCCTAAAGGTCTTTTCCTTCGAAAAAAAGACTGAGGCTCTGGAGGTGCAAAGAGAGAATCTTGAAAAATTCAGATGCGGCAATATCGTGCTCATAGAGGGAGAGGCCCCGGATACCTTTAAAGAGGCCGGTTATGCTCCCGATGCGGTATTTATCGGAGGAAGCACGGGAAGGCTTGGGGATATTCTTGAGGCTGTAAAGGCGTACGGTAAGAGTGTGAGGGTGGTGATGACCGCCATAACCATGGAAACCATGAATGAGATCCTGGGACTTGGGGATGATTCGGATATCCGGGAACTTGAAATTCAGCAGATAACCGGTAGCAGGGCAGAAAAGGCCGGCAGTTACAACCTTATGAAGACGGACAATTCCGTGATGGTAGCGGCATTTTGGATTGAGGCAAAGGATGGAGAAGTCGGAAAAGATTAACAGAATAATGATAGCGGCTATGGGGAGCGGAAGCGGCAAGACCATGGTCACCTGCGGACTTTTGAATCTTCTTAAGAGAAGAGGCAGGGATGTGACTTCCTTTAAATGCGGCCCGGATTACATCGATCCCATGTTCCACAAAAAAGTTTTGGGGATATACGGCGGTAATCTCGACACTTATTTTTGCGGACCGGGCGGTGTGAGAAGTATCCTTGGAGGGTGCGGTCATAACTACGCCGTCATAGAGGGTGTTATGGGTGTCTATGACGGGCTTGGCGGACTGTCTCTTGAGGGCTCGTCCTATGATGCTGCCATGGCCACCGATACACCTATTATTCTTGTGGTGGATGCAAGAGGCGCAGGAAGAACAATCCTGTCCACAGTTAAAGGGATCCTGGCCGATGATGAGAAAAGGCTTATCAAAGGGATAATCCTCAATAAGGTGAGCGGTTCTTTTTATGAAAGACTTAAAACTGCTGCTGAAGAAAGCCTTGGCAAAGCCGGCTTTGACGTGAAAATCCTTGGATACCTGCCGAAACTTGAGAGCGTAAATATTGATTCAAGGCACCTGGGACTTATGATGCCGGGGGAAGTAGACTCCATCCGGGAAAAGATAGATCTTTTGTCCGACACTATTGATAAATACTGTGAGGTTGGAGAAATACTTTCCATAATGGAGGGAGCAGAAGAAATCTCTGTTGAAGGCGGAAAATCTCATGGCGATGGGGCGGATCAGCCTTTGCAGGAAAGTATTCCTGTAAGACTTGCGGTAGCCATGGACGATGCCTTTTGCTTTTACTATAAAGAGAACCTTAAGGCTCTTGAGAGCCTTGGAGCTAAGCTTTGCTTCTTTTCGCCGCTAAAGGATGAAAAGCTGCCGGAGAAAGCAGCAGGAATCTATATCGGAGGCGGGTATCCTGAGCTGCACCTGAAGGAGCTTGAAAAGAACGAGAGCATGAGAAAATCCATAAAAGATGCCATAGACAGCGGAACTCCGACAATTGCAGAATGCGGAGGCTTTATGTACCTTCACGAATCCATCAGGGATGAAGAGGGAAGGGAGCGCAGTATGGTTGGTGCCGTAAATGGCAGCTGCAGCAAACAGGATCATCTTGTGAGATTCGGATATGTGGAGCTTGATGATAAAGGCGGGACCGCAGAAGGCTCTTTTGCCAGAGCTCTGAAAGGTATGCGGGGCCATGAGTTCCACTACTATGACAGTACAGATAACGGAAGTGACATGATAGTCCGTAAGGCGGGATCAGCTTTAAGCTGGGATGCCATGCATGTGAGGAAGGGGCAGGTTTTTGGCTTTCCTCATATGTACTTCCCGTCGGCCCCGGAATTTACCGGAGAGTTTGTAAAGGTGATGAGAGATGGAAGAGGATAAATATCTAAATTCAAGCAGGTACTTCGAAAACAGGCAGTGCAGGAGCTATCCCTGTCATAAGGGAGATGACCACATAAACTGCCTTTTCTGTTTCTGCCCGCTTTATCATATGGAAAACTGTCCGGGAAATTATAAGATGATCGAAAAGGACGGAAAGTCCATCAAAAGCTGCATAGACTGCAGGTTTCCCCACGAACCCCAAAACTACGACAAGATAATGAAAATACTGAAAAAGAACCTGTAAAAGAAAAATTGCCGGTGCATTGGCAAGATGCACCGGCTTTGTAGGTAGGAGATTTACTATGACTATGATCGTCAAGGTAGTTAGCTTTTGCTAACAAAGTTATATTAGCATATGCTAACAGCTAATGCAAGCACTTTTTAAAAAAATTTTTTTGCAATTTAATGCCCAATATGTGGTATTATAGGTTTCGTATTGATTTAAACTGTATTTCTAATAAATATCTGGAGGACTCGTATGGGCGGATTTTTCGGGGTAGCATCAAGAGAAAGTGCGGTATTTGACCTGTTTTACGGTACCGATTACCATTCTCATCTTGGCACACGTCGTGCCGGACTCGCAGTTTATGACAAAAAGAAAGGGTTTGATCGTTCGATCCACAATATTGAGAGATCCTATTTCAGACCCAAGTTTGAAGAAGACATGATGAAGATGGAGGGACATCTGGGAATCGGATGTATTTCGGACTATGAGCCGCAGCCTCTTATCGTAAGATCTCATCATGGTACTTACGCCATCACCACGGTGGGCAAGATCAACAACATCGAGGAGATCACCAACAAGCTTTTTGCCGATAACCGTTCCCATTTCCTGGAGATGAGCGGCGGAGATATCAATCCCACAGAGCTGGTGGCCTCTATCATCAACCAGAAGGTTACCATTGTAGAAGGAATCAGATATGCCCAGGAGATCATAAAGGGGTCAATGTCCCTTCTTCTTATGACTCCTGAAGGCATTTATGCAGCAAGAGACAAGATGGGAAGAACTCCTGTAGCCATCGGACACAAGGATGAAGGCTACTGCGTATGTTTTGAGAGCTTTTCCTACCTTAATCTGGGGTATGCCTCCGACAGGGAACTTGGCCCCGGAGAGATAGCCTTTATCACCCCTGAGAGCGTGGAGATAGTAGCTCCCGCCTTTGACGATATGAGGATCTGTACCTTCCTTTGGATATACTACGGATTCCCTGCTTCTACCTATGAGGGCCTTAGCGTTGAGAAAATGAGATATGCCTGCGGAGGAAAGCTGGCTCAGCGTGATCTTCAAAGAGGCCTGCATCCTGACATGGTTGCCGGAGTGCCTGATTCCGGTGTTGCTCATGCCATTGGATATTCAAATACTTCAGGAATTCCCTATTCAAGACCATTTGTAAAATATACACCCACCTGGCCAAGGTCATTTATGCCCACAATGCAGTCACGCCGTGACCTTATAGCCAAGATGAAGCTTCTTCCCGTCAATCAGCTGATAAACAACAAGAGCCTTCTTCTTATAGACGATTCAATTGTAAGGGGAACACAGCTGAGGGAGACCACAGAGTTTTTATATAAGAGCGGAGCAAGACAGGTCCATATAAGACCCGCCTGTCCGCCCCTTATCTACGGCTGCAAATACCTTAATTTCTCCCGTTCCAACACTGAGATGGAGCTGATAACCAGGAGAGTTATTGAAAGACTTGAGGGATATCCGTCCCCCAATGAAGAAACAGTAAGAAAGTATACGGATCCGGATTCGCCTCAGTATGAAGCCATGCTTGAGGAAATCCGCAAGGAGCTGAATTTCACATCACTTCATTATCATCGTCTTGATGATATGGTGGAGGCAATCCCCCTTGAACCCTGCAAGCTCTGCACCTATTGCTGGAGCGGCAAGGAGTGATCCTTAGCCAAGAGCCACATCAAGGGCCATCATAAGAGTAAAACCAAGGACGAACATGATAACTCCGATGTTAGAATGTTCGCCTTCTGACATCTCGGGAATGAGCTCTTCAACAACAACATACATCATTGCTCCCGCCGCAAAAGACAGAAGATAGGGCATTGCGGGGGTGATGATACTTGTGAAAAGAATAGTGATAAAAGCCCCAATGGGCTCAACTGCGCCGGACAGAACGCCATCAATAAAGGCTCTGAGCCGGCTTTTTCCGTTGGCATGAAGGGGCATGGAGATAATGGCACCCTCGGGAAAGTTCTGAACAGCGATACCGATGGCTAGAGCCAGAGCACCGCCTGTGGTTATCCTGGCAGAACCTGCGATGATACCGGCAAAGACAACACCAACCGCCATTCCCTCGGGAATGTTGTGGAGTGTGACCGCCAGCAGCATCATTGTGGTTTTCTTCAGATTACTTTTGGGACCTTCGGCTTCCTCAGCATTCATGTGAAGGTGGGGTATCACCATATCCAGAAGCAGCAGGAAAAGTATACCGCCCCAGAAGCCCACAGCAGCCGGGATAAATGAAAGACTTCCCATATCTGAGGACTGCTCCATGGCCGGGATGATAAGGCTCCAGATGGAGGCTGCCATCATCACACCGCTGGCAAAGCCGGTGAGGGCTCGCTGAACCATGAAGTTAAGCTCTTTTTTCATGAACAGTACGCAGGCTGAACCAGCTGCAGTACCTATAAATGGGATCATAAGTCCCAGGACTATATTGGTCATATCGTATTCATACTTTCTCAGGGTTTTTTAGTATTCTTATAAGGGTCAGTCTCTTGGCCTTGTGTAGAAGTTGCCCATGATCTCTTCGGTCCTTATGGAATTGATAAAGGCATTGGGATCGATCTCTCTTATCTTGGGTATCAGCTTTCTGGTATCCGCCGCGCTGACGATGGAGTAGACGATCTTCTTGTTTCTATGGGCAAAAGAACCTTCACCGTCAATAAGGGTTGCGCCGTGGCCGCAGGTTGCATAGATCATGGCGCATACCCTGTCGGGCATGTCGGTTATGATAAACAGTGTCTTTTGCTGATAAGTTCTGTAAAGAACGTGCAGAGCCTGGGTTGATACATACTGGAATATCATGGAATATAGAGCCTTGTCCCAACCAAACAGGTAACCTGCGATGCCGAGGATCACGATGTTGCCGGCAAGGATATAGGGAAAGGCATCGATCCCTTTTTTCTGGGAAAGATAGATGGAGATGAAATCCGTTCCTCCGCTGGTGGCATCCACCTTAAGACACATGGTGATGGCAACCGCATTGAAAATACCGCCGAATACCGCTGCAAGAAGCGGGTCGTTTGTAAGGGAATAGTTGGGAAGAAGGTCAACGAAAAAGCCGCAGGCAAGCACCATGATAAGGGAGAAGCTGGTGAACTTTTTGCCTATGTAGCGAAAACCCATATATACCGGAAAGGCATTCATGAGAATGTTAACGGGAGTATATGGGAGGTTGATCTCAAAGTACTTGAGGGCGATACGCCGGATGATAATGGTAAGACCTGTGGCACCGCCCGGGTAGAGGCCGCCGGCATTGACAAAGGAATTGATATTTGTAGCCATAAGAAACGCGGCAAGAAGTACCACCACAAGACGGACCGCATCTCTTTCAAGCATTTCTTTAATATTCTGCTGATTGCTGTTCATAAGATTATCCTCTGTCACAAATTGATGCATATTTATGCCTTAAGTATACACCATTTACCTAAGTTCGTATATTTTCGGCGATATCTTAAGCCGCATATATATGTCCGCATATTGGGATGGGGAAAGGTCCTCCACATAGTTTTGCTGAAAGTTCTTTTCTATGCCGTTTTTTATAAGGATATCCGCGGCCTTGTTGTAGGCTATGGCTGCCTCAGCCTCGGTATTGTAGCTGCCGATCACATAGTTGCTTTTTATGTGGATGACCGCTTTATATTTAAGGAATCCTTTTTCGGCATACTGCCTTACGCCGCGGTATCTGTTGAGGATGATGATATTCTCATAGCGAAAGTCCGTGGGGTCATCGTTGGCAAAGCGGTAATCCCTCCCCTCCACGGCGTAGCTCTTGATGCCGTAGCGCTGAAGGATAGAAACCTGGCTTCCGTAGTCTGCCACAAAAAGGTGGGACCCACGCTGCATTATCTTGTGGGAGGAGTAGTAGAAGAGGTCTTCAATATCGAATTTAAGGGGCTTTGAGGGGGACAGATAATATAGGAAATATTTCTTTTCCAGATAAATGGGGGTGGATATATACATGCCCTTGTCTCTGAAATTCACAAGACTTACCACCTTATCGAAAGACAGCGCCATACCGGCCTTGAAGGATCCCAAGGTAAAAGAGTCATCGTCAAGGATCTTCGCAGCTTCTTTATAGGCCTTTGAAGCTCTGCCGATCTTTGCGTAGCTTCCAATGGCAATATGCTTGCCGTTATAGGTGATGGAAGCTCTGTAGGATGGTGTCCCATCCTTTAGAGCTGTGGTATATACACCAATTACTTTTTTTTGATTCATTTTTCCCCCAAAATGAGCTGTATTATGGTATACTGAATTGCAATAAGCCCATGTGACTATGCTTTTATTCTACCATGAAAGCATTTGCCATGTGTCAAAATGGAGGAGAATAATGAAAGAAATCTTGTATTCCAGCACCAGAGGAGATAAAGGGCGTATTCGTGCGTCAGAGGCGATATTGCGGGGACTGGCTCCCGACGGTGGACTTTATGTTCCGGATTCAATTCCCGGATTAGAAAAGACACTTCGTGAGATTTCGTCTCTCACCTATCAGGAAACAGCTTATGAAGTTATGAAGCTGCTTCTTACCGATTACACAGAAGAAGAACTCAAATACTGCATTTCTCATGCATATGATTCCAAGTTTGATACAGAAGAGATAGCGCCTCTTTCCGAGGCGGGCGGGGCATATTACTTAGAGCTCTATCACGGAGCTACCATTGCCTTCAAGGATATGGCACTTTCAATTCTGCCTTATCTTATGACCACCGCAGCTAAGAAAAATAATGTTAAGAATGAGATCGTTATCCTGACCGCCACCAGCGGAGATACAGGAAAGGCGGCTCTTGCAGGCTTTGCCGATGTTCCGGGTACAAGGATAATAGTCTTTTATCCCAAGCACGGAGTAAGTCCCATTCAGGAGCAGCAGATGGTGACTCAGAAGGGAGACAACACCTGCGTTATCGGTATCGAGGGCAACTTCGATGATGCTCAGACAGGAGTTAAGAAGATCTTCACAGATCCGGCGCTTAAAGAGCTTCTGGATTCCAAGGGCTTCCAGTTCTCATCCGCCAATTCCATTAATATCGGAAGACTGGTTCCTCAGATTGTTTACTATGTTTATTCTTATGCGAAGCTCCTTAAGGAGGGTAGGATAGCTGAGCAAGATCCCATAAATGTAGTGGTTCCCACAGGTAACTTCGGCAATATCCTTGCAGCATATTATGCCAAGAATATGGGTGTGCCCATTGCAAAGCTTATCTGCGCATCCAATTCCAACAAAGTTCTCTTTGATTTCTTCCAGTCGGGAGAGTATGACAGAAACCGTGAATTTGTGCTGACCAGCTCACCTTCCATGGATATTCTGATCTCTTCAAATCTTGAAAGACTCATCTATCACATCGCCGGTGACAGCGCAGAGGCTGACGCTGCCTATATGGAGAAGCTTTCCAAAGAGGGCAGATATGAGATCACAGATGAGATGAGAAGTAAGCTCACCGACTTCTATGGCGGATTTGCCACAGAAGAGGAGACCTTTGCCACAATATCGGATCTCTTTAACAAGACAGGTTATCTTATTGATACACATACCGCTGTTGCCGCATCCGTTTACGGCAAGTATGTAAAGGAAACAGGAGACAAGACTGTTACTGTCATTGCCTCCACAGCAAGCCCCTATAAGTTCACCAGAAGCGTTATGAATGCATTGGGGCACGGGGATGATAACTGCGATGACTTTGCCCTTGCGGATAAGCTCTCGGAAATCTCGGGAGTAGCAATCCCTGAGGCAGTAGAATCCATAAGGAATGCCGAGATCCGTCATAAAACCGTGGTTGATAAGACACAGATGGAGAAGGCAGTTAAGGATTTTCTTAAGGTATAATTCAGAATAAGTTTTGTTTGGAGGTGCGTATGGATTACGGTAAAAATATTTACTCAGAAAACACACCCGAGATCGTGGAACTTGCAAAGCTTTCGGAAGAAGCAGATCTTATAGAGAATGAACTCTTCCTTAAATATGATGTAAAAAGAGGTCTTCGTGACCTTAATGGTAAGGGTGTTCTCACCGGACTTACAAGAATATCCGAGATCATTGCCAAAAAGGTTGTTGACGGAAAGGAAGTTCCCGCTGACGGTGAAATTTATTTCAGAGGTTACGACGTAAAGGATCTTATCAGGGCAGCGGAAGAGGAGAACAGATTTGCCTTTGAGGAATGTGCATATCTTCTTTTGTTTGATAAGCTCCCCGCGGGAAAAGAGCTATTTGAGTTCGAGAAGCTTCTTGGCTTTTACAGAAGTCTTCCCACCAGTTTTGTGAGAGACATCATCATGAAGGCTCCAAGCCGTGATATGATGAACACTCTGGCCAGAAGCGTTCTTACACTTTATTCCTATGATGATCTGGCAGATGATGTTACACTGCCGAATGTGTTAAGGCAGTCCCTTCAGCTGATAAGTCTTTTCCCGCTCCTTTCCATATACGGGTATCAGGCTTACAACCACTATCATGAAGGAAACTCACTCTTTATCCATCCTCCAAGGGAGGAACTGTCAACTGCGGAGACTATCCTTTATCTTCTTCGCCCGGACAGTCAGTACACGGAGCTTGAAGCCAAGCTTCTTGATATCTGTCTTGTTCTTCACATGGAGCACGGTGGTGGTAACAACTCATCCTTTACAACTCACGTTGTCAGCTCCAGTTTGACCGATACCTATTCGGTCATAGCAGCTGCCATCGGTTCCCTTAAGGGGCCTCGTCACGGCGGAGCCAACATCAAGGTTGTTCACATGTTTGATGATATTGAGGAGCATGTAAGTGACTGGACCAATGAGGCAGAGGTAGAGAATTATTTGCGGAAGATCCTTAATAAGGAGGCCTTCGATAAGGCCGGTCTTATTTACGGTATCGGACATGCCATCTATTCCAAGTCGGATCCCAGAGCTGTCATTTTAAAGAGCTTTGTGGAGAAGCTGGCTGTTGAGAAGGGAATGGAAGATGAGCTTCATCTGTATCAGATGGTGGAGAGGCTTGCACCTCAGATCATCAGCGGGGAGAGAACCATGTACAAGGGCGTTTCCGCCAACGTGGATTTCTACTCGGGATTTGTATACAGAATGCTGGATCTTCCGGAAGAGCTTTATCCCACAATTTTTGCCATGGCCAGGATAGTGGGCTGGAGTGCTCACAGAATGGAAGAGCTGGCCAATAACGGCAAGATCATCCGTCCCGCCTATATGGCCATTGAACCTCGCAAGAAATACGAGAAGATGGAAGACCGAACATAAAAATATCCCGTCATCATTGCTGATGGCGGGATTATTTTTTTTTACTCTGACCCTGCAACTGTTACGTTCTCCATTTTTATTACAGAGGGTACAAGGAAATTATTGTACTGTTTCTGCTCTTTGGAGAGTTTAACATTCTTTAGAAGTTCATTCAGGTCTCCGGTCACGGAACCACCGCTTACAGGTGTTATACTGTCACCGTCGTGAAGGTAAGCAAGACGGATCTCTGCTGCGAAGGTGCCATCGATGAGGCTGACGGAGAAGTCTGAGAACTCCACGGGTTCAAGGTAGTTGCCCTTTCGAAGCTCGGCTTCAGGAGTGCTTCCCCCCTCGGCGCAGTAGTTGCCGATGATACATCCGTCCTTGACACCCAGGTAATATCTGAATTGTACGTCACCCCAATAGTTCATGGGAACATTATCCTTAAGGAAGTACATGTCCACAACAGGAGCACCCTCTGAATCAACGGGAGTGTTGTTGGAAGAGTTTGGAAGCTCTCTGACACCTTTTACGGTGAATTTATCTCCCAAAGCTCCCTCTGCGATTTCTTTTCCGATCTCCCAGTTGGAGTAGCCCTTGTATTTAACCGAGGCATGGGTCTTGTTGCAAAGATATGTAACGATCTCGGTAATGGGATCCTTGGTGGAGAAGAGGACTGTAGTCTTATCAAGATTCGGAGTGGGCTTTGCGATAAGCTTGTCCTTTCCGAATTTAAGGGAGTCTGTTATCTCTTTAAGGATGCTGCCTTTGTCGCAGGAGCCTGCCTTATACATACGATAGAGCTCGATCTCATGCTCATCGTTTTTGGCATTTAAAATAACCTCCAGCATTGAAGAAGGATAGGTGGTTGTTACATCTATGCCCTCTGAGTTGACATAGCGGCGTGTGGTCTTCTCAGCGAAAATCTCGTAGGAGTTGATATACTCCGTGGAAGTCTCGGGAATCTGCTGCATAACTTCGATGTAATCCCTGGCTGTCTTCTCGATATCGTAGTCTTTTGTTTCCACAGTTACGTTTTTGTTGTTGAGCTTAAAGAAGGGGTTCTTTACATAGGCAGCTCTTTGGCACAGATCGGAAATGATCTTCTTTGCCTCCTCCTTAGTTGAAGTGGGAGCTATCTCATCGGAAGCACTTCCCAGGAACTTGCCGTCCTCTGATTTTTTGTAAACAGTAACTTCTATATGCTCAACTTCTTTTGCTCTGTTCTGATCAAGCTTATGTCCGATGAAGTAGAACTCCCAGCCCAGGGTAACCTTGTCTGTAACCTCAAAGGCATCGGCATCGGACATCCTTAATAATTCCAAGATTTTGTCTGTCATATTTTCCTCCGATTAAGTGATGTGGTCATATCAAGTATCAGCCCAGTATAGCTCTGGCCTTAAGGTATGGGCCGCCATCTGAGGTCTTAACGAATTCCTTGTATCCTTTACCGCAGTAACCGGTTCCGAAGGATTCGTAGTCGCCACTTGCCATGGAGATGGAATTAAGAAGATCCGGAACATAGCCTGTCATAACAACGGGAGAAACAACCTTGCCGGTAAGCTTGCCGTCCACGATCTCATAGCCTCTTGAGAGGATACACTGAATTCCCCAGTGCTTGGGATCTTCCATGCCGGAGTCCATGCCGGATAGAAGATAACCGTATTTTACAGAGGCGATCATCTCATCAACGGTAGAAGTACCTTTATCAAACATTGTATTGGTCATTCTGGTGTAGGCTTTGTGCTCGAAGTTCTGGCGCTTGCCGTTTCCCGTAGGAGCGCACTTAAGGCGAAGAGCAGAGAGTGCATCGCATACACCCGTCTTAAGGATTCCCTTTTCAATCTCGATAACGTCTCCTGCCATAGTACCTTCATCGTCAAATGCATAGCTTCCAACGTCTCTTACGCAGTTGGCTCCCTCATGCATGGTGACAAGATCAGAACCTACACGCTGTCCGATATACTCGGCGCCAAGAGCACGTCTTTTAACAAACATATCCATTTCAACGCCGTGGCCGAAGGCTTCGTGGGCGATAAGGCCCGAAACCTCGGGAGCGGTAATGACATCATACTCCCCGGGAACAATGCTCTCGGCTCCAAGGGCGTCATCAAGATTCTTACAGGACTGCTTTACCACCTCGCCCATTCTGTCAAAGAGGGCAGGGCCTTCTCTGTCGGATATTCCGCTGTAGCCGTAGGAGCTCTTTTCCCCTCTTGCTCCAATGGTAGTAACAGCGCCTTCGGAGATAACGTAGCTCTGGCGAAGGTCCCTGTTGGTTGTTATGAACATCTTGCAGATATGGGTTGAAGCAGCCCTTATGCTGCAG
>ODAI014775029.1_pt1 | contig 16456 bp, 7 predicted proteins | sample 1539321 | NCBI WGS metagenome assembly ODAI01 (sample SAMN02144231, study PRJEB22623) | gut metagenome | biome: sheep rumen | host: Ovis aries | place: New Zealand | reverse complement strand
CAGGCCAAGCGCCTCGACATGATGAACCTGCGCGAGTACGCCGACTACTACCAGGACTTCGTCAGCAACGGATGGATTGTGGAGAGCCAGGCCAACAAGAACTATATGGACTCCTCTATTCTCGGAAAGGGTACCAACTGGCAGGATGCAGTCTTCCAGACCGCTCTGCAGCACTCGCACCAGTTCTCCGCACAGGGAGGATCCGACAACATACAATACTATGTTTCCGGTAACTTCATGAACCAGGAAGGTACCATCATCGGTTCAGAGTTCAACCGCTACTCTGTACGCTCCAACCTCGACGCACAGCTCAAGCCTTGGCTGAAACTGGGTATGTCAACCACATTCGCCAATACCAAGGACGACCTGAAGAAAGCCGACGGTACCGAGGGTATCATCACTTACTCACTGACCACTCTGCCCGACATTCCTATCTACGACGTGTTCGGCAACTACTATGCAGAGGTACGTGAAGGCTACACCAACCCCAACCCCGTGGCATTGGCCAACATGAACTCTTACACCCTGGAGCGCCGCAAGCTCACAGGTAACATCTTCGCAGAGGTCACTCCTATCAAGAACCTGGTATGGCACGCTGAAATCGGCTACGACTTCTCTGAGTCAGACGCTGAGACATGGGAGCCTTCCGTTGACCTGGGTGGATGGAAGAAACCTGCCAACCAAGACCACTGGCAGCACAATACCAACAAGTACTGGCAGTTGAAGAACTACCTGACCTACACAGGTGAGATCGGACTCCACCGCTTCACCGCCATGCTCGGACAGGAGTGCTGGGAATCGACTTGGAAGTACCTCGGAATCACAGGTCAGAACCTGCCACGCAACGACGTGCAGAACCCACAGCTCGCAGAGAAGGCCGACCGCGACTTCACTTCTGGTTTCGGCTCAGCCTCCATGGCATCTTGGTTCACTCGTGAGACTTACAACTACGACGACCGCTACTACGCTACCTACACCTTCCGTTATGACGGTTCCTCCAACTTCGGTCCCAACAACCGCTGGGCAGGCTTCCACTCACTGGCAGCCAGCTGGCGTTTCTCCAACGAGAAGTTCATCAAGTCGTGGGCAGAGGATTTCCTCTCCAACGGTAAGCTCCGTGTGGGATGGGGACAGACAGGTAACGCCAACATCGGTGGTTACAAATGGGGTGTTGCACTTGGCGTGATGCCTTCAGCACTCGGACAGTCATACCGTCCTACAGGTCTGTCTAACCCATCTATCCAGTGGGAGACACAGCAACAGTGGGACCTCGGTCTCGACCTCGGATTCTTCAACAACCGCGTCAACCTCATTGTTGACTGGTACCGCAAGGAATCCAAAGACATGCTGATGATCATGCAGTTGCCTTCTTATCTTGGCACCCAGGGTAATGAGTCTTCAGCCCTCACCGCCCCCTCCGGCAACTATGGCACCATGCGCAACACTGGTCTTGAGATTGAGATCAAGGCAACTCCTATTGTGACTAAGGACTTCAGCTGGGACACAGACCTGCAGTTCTCCTTCAACAGAAACAAACTCGTGTCGCTGCAAGGCACCACATCAGCCGCCATCATCGGTTACGGACAGTGGGACGACGTGGTTTCGCGCTCTATGATCGGACGCCCCATGTACGACTTCTACGGATATGAGGTGGAGGGTGTATATAAGGACTTCGACGACATTCTTGCATCACCAGTCAACACACTCTACAGCCAGTCTTCCATCCACAACGAAGACGGTTCATGGAGCCACGTGACCGATCCCACCAAGTACAGCAAGAACAACACCGTTTGGCCTGGCGACCTGAAGTTCAAGGATGTCAACAAAGACGGTATCATCGACCAGAACGACAAGACCAATATCGGTTCACCACTGCCTAAGTTCACTTTCGGTTTCACCAACACCTTCAGATATAAAGGTTTCGACCTCTCTATCTTCATCAACGGTTCTGTAGGCAACAAGGTGATGAACTACACATCTATTCCTCTGACCTCAATGACCAGTGTATGGAACAACCAGATCAACGAGCAGATTGAAGACCGCGCCCATCTGGCAGCCATCGACCCCAACAAGGTATATGAGGACGGAACAGTTTGGTACAACGACATCACCAATGTCTATGTCACCAATCCAGGCACAGATGTACCTCGCGTGGCCATCGGCAACACCTACAACCAGAACATCTCAAGCCGCTATGTGGAAGATGGTTCTTACGTACGTCTGAAGAACATCTCTCTGGGCTACACCTTCCCCAAGAGCATCATCAGCAAGCTCTACCTGGAGAACCTGCGCGTTTACTGCAACCTGCAGAACGTGGTGACCCTCACCAAGTATAAGGGTTACGACCCTGAAATCGGTGCTTCAACCACTGACGCACGCGGTTATGTGTTCGGTCTTGACAACGGACGTTATCCCTCACCTTTCACTTGCACATTCGGTGTGAACTTATCATTCTAAACTATAGGAGACAAACAACATGAAAATCAATAAGATCATAATATTTCTGGCCGCGTCTGCATTGGGACTGGGACTGACATCCTGCGATGATTTCCTGGACCGCCCGACAGAAGACAACTACGTGGCAGACGGATACTACAGGACTGATGCTGAATGCATCGCCGCCGTTGACTATCTGTACAACTCTCCCTGGTACGACTTCCAGCGTGGATTCTTCAAGGTAGGTGAGGTGTTGTCGGGTAACTACTACTGGGGAGGAAGCCCCTACCTCAATTTCTCGCTCAACTCCAACGACGTCGATCTGCGCAACATGTCGTACTCGTTGTGGGCAGTGAACGGACACTCCAACCTCGTACGCAAGTACATCGAGGGCGGTGGTGCTTCTGAGGCCGTCAAGAACCAGACCATGGGCGAATGCCTCCTTTGGAAAGCCATGGCTTATTTCTATCTCGTACGCACTTTCGGCGATGTGCCCATCGTACACGACAATACAGCCATGATTGAGGAAGGCAGCTACAACGACCAGCCCAAAGTGCAGAAAGCCGATGTCTATGAGTATATTGTCATGACATTGGAGAAGGCCATCGAATTGCTGCCCGAGCAGTGCACCACAGGACGCCTCGACAAATACTGCGCCAAGGCTTTGCTGGCCAAGGTCTATCTGACCAAGGCAGGTGTCACTGGTTCGCTCAACAGCAGCGACCTGGAGAATGCCGCCAAATATGCCAAGGACGTGATCGACAACAGCGGACGCGAACTGGAGAAGAACTACGCCGACTGCTTCACGCTCGAAGGCAACAATTCGCCTGAGAACATGATTGCCTGGCGCTGGGTGGTGAGCTCACAGTGGACCTCACAGAACTCTTTCCAGTCCGACCTCGGTCTGACCGGTATGGACGAATACGGTGACGTCTGGGGTGAATGGGGTGGCCCATCCGTGGACCTCCAGGATGCCTTCGGCTTCAATGTGCTCGACGACCCCTCAACCCGTCCTGATGTTGATACCCGCCGCAAGGCCACGATGATGACTGTTGGTGATATCGTACCTTACCTCTGGCGCGACAAGGGTGGTCTCGACTACATGCGCTTTGAGTACGACAAGAAATACAATGAAGCCGCTTGGGGCGAGCACCGCTCAGCCACTGGTTGCAACGTGGTGAAGCACCTCTACGGCAACAACGCCGACCACCTCGCAGCTACCGGCACATCTGCCGCCCGTATGGCCAGTTCGCTCTGCACTCCTCTGCTCCGTCTCGCCGACGTCTATCTGATCTTCGCCGAGGCAAAGGTACTGCTGGGACAAGGCAACGACCCCGCAGCCCTCAAGGCATACAACGATGTACATCAGCGCGCTATCCCCAACGCCAACACAGAGACTTCGCTCACCTTCGACAAGATTTGGAAGGAGCGCCGTCTGGAGCTCGCTTGCGAAGGCGACCGCTGGTATGATTTCGTACGCTTGTCGTACTACAACCCCAGCAGAGCCATCTCCGAGATCAAGGCACAGCGCCGCAACCCCTACTGGAACCTCAACCTGACCTTCAAGAACTACTATGAGACAGGTCAGTGGCTGCTGGTCAACAAAGACGATAAAGGTAAAGAACAAACCACCACTTACGACAACCAGACACCAGTTCCAAACGTGAACGAAAACAGCTTTACGATTCCATTCCCGATGGAAGACCTCACCTTCAACCCACATCTGCTGGAAGAAGCCATCCACGTGGACGTAAGAGAGACCTATCAGTATTAATCATCAACAAAACATACGATCAATCATGAATAGATTATTCAACAGACTTTTCTTGTTGTCGGCACTGACTCTCACGGCTGCTGTGTTCACCAGTTGTGAAGATGAGCCCGACAAGTATAAGATAAGTGGTGGCAATCCCACCATCCGCTACATACGCTCAGTGGGTGCCGACGCTACCGACTCCCTCCTCACTGGTGCCTACATGGACAACACCATCTGCATCGTGGGTGAGAACCTGAGAAGTATCACACACATGTTCTTCAACGACCAGGAAGCCAAACTCATCCCCAGTCTGATCACAGACAACACGATGATCGTGACCATCCCCAGCCAGATTCCAGGCGAGGTGTTCAACAAGATCTTCATGGTCAACAACTCCAACGACACCACCACCTACGACTTCCAAGTGCTGGTGCCCGGACCATCAATCAACAACATGAGCAACGAGTGGGCAAAAGCCGGTGAGCAGGCCACCATCTACGGCAACTACTTCGTAGATGACCCCAACACACCGCTCTCCCTCTCCATCAGCGGAAAGAATGTAGCCATCGACGAGTTCGACATGAGCCACCTCACCTTCACCATTCCGCAAGGACTGAGCGAGGGACCCATTGAAATCACCACCGTCTATGGCAAGAAGAAGGCCAAGTTCAACTACCGCGACACCAATGGCATGCTCTTCAACGACTTCGGCACCGGCGATGCAGGCGAAGCTTCTACTGGGCTGACCAACCACGGTTGGCATGCACAGCAGATCCTCAACGACGAGAACTCACTCGACGGCAGCTACCTCATGCTCGGCGACTGCGACGTGGAAAACAGCACATGGGCGGACAGCAACCTCTCCTTCGAGTACTGGCCCGGCGACTGGGACGGCACATTCACTGGTGTCAACTCACGCCTCTCCGACCTTGTCAGCTTCGCCGACTTCGCCAACATGGCCCTTAAGTTCGAGGTCAATATTCCCTCTTCCAACCCATGGACCAACCTCTCCATGCAGGTGATTTTCTCTGGCGACGCCCAAGTGACACTTCTCACTGCCAACAACACCTTCTTCAATGGCACCGACTACCCACGCGCCCTTTGGACACCATGGAGCAGTTCTGGTTCCTACGACACAGGCGGCAAGTGGACCACAGTCACTATCCCAATCGCCAACTTCAAGTACAAGAACGACGGTACTCCTGCAAGCGTGCCCCTTACGGCCTCCAACTTCACAGGTCTGACGCTCTTCATCTGGAGTGGTGTGACCAGTGGTACAACATGTCATCCTATCATCCGCATCGACAACATCCGCGCGGTAGAGATCTAATCACTTTAAAGCTTATAAGACAATGAAAATATATCATAAAATATCAGCATTAGCCATGACGGCACTGGTGGTTGCAGCAGGATTCACCAGCTGTAGCGAGGACGATCTCGACACCAATCCTTACGGCAAAGGCGGCGTGAACCTCCTGAGCTTCGGTCCTATGCCTATCACTCGTGGTGAGACCATGCGCGTGACAGGTACACACCTCAACGATGTGAAAGAAGTGATCTTCCCAGAGGGCAACCAGAAACTCTCTCCTGCCACCACTTATATTTCCGCAGAGTTCAGTCTGAAGAGCTCTGAAGAGATGACGGTCACCATCCCCGACCAGTGTGTTCCAGGCAAACTCCGCCTGGTGACCAGAGGCGGCGACACCATCGTCTCTCAGACCAACATCACCTTCAACGAGGAGATTCAGGTGACTTCCATCACCCCCAACCCCGTACATCCAGGTTCCATCGTCACCATCAAGGGTGAGTATGTTTGGAACATCGGTCAAGTCGTGTTCTTCGACCACGTGGAAGTGGATGCCGAGAACTTCGTGAAGAACACCCGTACAGAGATCCAGGTACAGGTGCCTATGGAAGCCAAGACTGGCGATGTGGCCTACAACGACGGTTCTGTAGATGCAGAAGACGTGGTCATCGGCTCTCTGACTGTAGATGCCCCACAGGCTACAGGTGTGTCGAAAGCCGCACCAGAATTTGGCGAGCGCATCACCATCACGGGTGAGAACCTCGACCTTGTGACCAACATCAGCTTCCCAGCAGTAGATAGCGTGGCATTCGATGCTGCCAGCGATGGCAAGTCCATCCAAGTGACAGTGCCCACCAACACTGTCTCTGGCACTGTGACCTTGACTGCCGCTTCAGGCCTCACCACTACTGTAGATATCACCGTTCCTCTGGCAACTGTGGCGTCTATCGACCCTGTGAAGGATGTCAAGGCAGGTCAGACCATCACCATCACAGGCGACAAACTCGACCGCATCACCCAGATCATCCTGCCCGCTATCGGCGAACCTCTTGCCAAGGGACAGTTCGAGCAGAGCGCAAGCAAGATTTCATTCCAGGTACCAGAAGGCATGGGCGATGGTAAGATCACGCTCGTTCAGCATGAGAACTACAGCGTCGAGACCGACAAGATCTCCATGTACAGCGAGGCTCCAGAACTCACCCTCTGGACCGGCAGCACATACATTGGCAAATGGAGCGGTTCGATGGCCGACCTCGCTTATGGTGCATTCGACTGGTCAACCATCAAGCCAGGACAAGTGCTGACAGTTTATCTCACTCCTGACATGTCGGAGGGATGGTCACAGATCCGCGTCGGAAACGGCAACTGGGCTGCACTCCCAGGTACATCTGATGTGAATGATCTGACGGCAGAAGACACCAAGTTCTCCGTGACCCTGACCCAGGCTATGATCGACGAGTTGGTTGCCAATGGCGGTCTCGTTGTCTGCGGTGCATACTTCACCGTGACCAAGGTGACAGTGTCGCTGCTCGAGACCACACTCTGGAGCGGTCTGTTCACCTGCTCAAGCTGGGCAGGCAACCAAGACCTCGCATGGGGTGGCTACGACTGGACAACCATTGAGGCCGACAGCAAAATCTGCTTCACCTACAAGAAGATCACTCCGGGACAATGGGCATGCATCAGCCTGCGTCACGGGCAGGACTGGGCAAATCTGCCCGCCCCCATCCCAGGTCAATACGACCTTGATGAAGACGAGGGCGTGCTGGTAGTGACATTCCCACAGAACGTGCTCGACGACATCATTGCCAATGGTGGTCTGGTCATCACCGGTGACAACTACGAACTGACGAAAGTCACCGCAAGGTAACCTCACTATACACAAAGAAAAAGGACGCAACTCATTGCGTCCTTTTTCTTCATTATCCACAACATAGAATCACACCAACAACCCGATGAAGACAAAACATTATCTCCACCTTGCATCAATTCTGTTGATGTCATTGTGTACCCCCTACCTACTGACCGCCTGTAGTGGCGGTGATGATGACTCCGACGACCCGAATGGTGGTGGAGGAGGTACATCCAATCCAACCATCGTGCTCCGCACCCAAAGCATCCAAGAGGGGGCAGAAGTGGATGCAGTCACGACCACCGTACTGACCCTGGGCTACAACACCACGGTGAAGCCCGTCACTGGCGGCGACATCACGCTCAACGGCACTAAGGTCCAAGCCACAAGCAACAGCAAGACAAAGATGGATGTAGATATTCCACTGGAACTGGAAGCAGGCAAGACCTATACACTCAAAGTGGCCAAGGGAGCCATTGTCTCTTCCGATGGCAATAGCCAGGCTCCAGCCTTCACACTCAACTTCACCACCAAGGCCAAACAGCAGCCCGTCAATCCCGACATCGCATCAGCACCTGTCAATGCCAATGCCACGGAGGCCGCCAAAAGCCTCTACACCTATTTCAAGAACCAATACGGACAGAAGGTCATCTCCAGTGTGATGGCCGACGTGAACTGGAACACCAAGTTAGCCGAAAAAGTCCACACCCTGACGGGCAAATACCCCGCCATGAACTGCTTCGACTTCATCCATATCTGCTACTCTCCAGCCAACTGGATTGACTATACCAACATCAGTCCCGTTCAGGAGTGGGTGAACGCCGGCGGTATCGTACAACTGATGTGGCACTTCAACGTACCGAAAAAGGGTAGTGAAACCGATGTCACCTGCACACCCGAGGAGACCGATTTCCGCGCCAGCAACGTCTTCACCGAAGGCTCTTGGGAGAACAAGTGGTTCTACCAGCAAATGGACAAAGTAGTCGATGTCATGCTCAAGCTTCAGGATGCCGGCATCGCCGCCACATGGCGTCCATTCCACGAGGCTGCCGGCAACGCAACTGCCAAGCAGCAGGCCGACTGGACGAAAGCATGGTTCTGGTGGGGCTACGACGGTGCTGACACTTACAAGCGCCTCTGGATCACCATGTACGACTACTTCCAGCAGAAGGGCGTGAACAACCTCATCTGGATCTGGACCACCCAGAACTACAACGGCGACAGCAAGACCTACAACCAGGACACCGACTGGTATCCCGGCGACCAGTACGTAGATATCGTGGCACGTGACCTTTACGGACGCGACGCTGCCACCAACGGCCAGGAATTCATCGAAATCCAGGCCGCCTACCCCAACAAGATGGTGGTGCTTGGCGAATGTGGATACGGAAACGGCAATGAGCAAGGAAAGATCAGCGACTGCTGGGCATCAGGTGCCAAGTGGGGCCATTTCATGGTATGGTATCAGGGTGGACAAGGCTCTACCGACACCATGTGCAGCGATGCATGGTGGACAAATGCCATGAGCAGCGACGAGGTCATCACCCGCGACGAGGTGAAGTTCTAAACCATCCGACTTCATGTTGACAATAGACAAAGAAAGCATGCGAACATTCGCATGCTTTCTTTGTTGTTCTATCGCCTGCGCTCCATCTTCAAGTCCCTGCGGCTCTTGCTCTGTGTGACGAGATAGACGCCAGTGAAAACCAAGACGATGGCGATGGACTGCCAAAGACCGAAAGCACCAAGACCCGTAGCCACGCTCACCGCACAAGCCACTATGGGCTGCACATAGTTGTACATGCTCACCACCGTAGGGCGCAGTTCTTTCTGTCCCGTCATCATGAAGATATAGGCGAGGAAAGTGCCACCCACCACCACGAAAGCCGTTTCCAACCATGTGGTGAGTGTCAGGGCCGACCATGGCAGGGCTGCCATGCGTCCGTAAGAGAAAGGAAGGATGACAATAGCGGCGTAGGTGATCATCCATTTCATACAGGTGACGACTGTATAGCGCGATATCAAGTGCTTGAAGACCGTGAGATAAACGGCAAAACACAACTGGGCAGCCAAGCAGAGCAAGTCGCCAGTCAGTTTTCCCTCGTTAGCCGCACCACCGCCCCGATGGCTGCTCGTGATCAACACGAACGCACCTATGGCACCCAGAAAGACACCCGTGACCTTCTTCGAGGTGACTGGCTCACGGAGAAAGATGGCCGCCAGCACCATCGTGATGATGGGCATCACCGTAGTCATGATGCTCGCATTCACAGGCGACGTGATACTCAAACCGATGGTATAACAACATTGGTTGAACACGATGCTCAGCATCGCAGCGAAGAAAAACATCAACATGTCTTTTGGCTTGACCTCCTCACCCTTGGTGAATATCGACGCCAACCAAAAGCATAAGGCACCTCCACAAACACGGAAGGTGACCATCTCCAATCCCCCTACCCCATTGCTCATCGCATCCTTGCCCAAAGGAGCCATCAAGCCCCATATACCACAGGCAAGCAACATACAGATATGACCTTTCCACTTCATTTGCACATGTTTTTTCATTTCAGCGTGCAAAATTACACAAAAATGAAGAATTATTTATATTTTTGCATACCAAACTGAAATAACTCAACGACACAGCACAGGTATGAGCACTCTCAGATTGATACTGACCACTACCCTACTTACCTTTTTCTGCTGCCTTTCACAAGCCCAGACAGAAGGTATGGCATCCTACTACGCCAACCACTTCCACGGCAGGCGAACCAGCGACGGAGGCATCTACAACAAGAACGCATACACCTGCGCGCACCGCACGCTACCTTTCGGCACCATCCTCAAGGTGACCAACCTCAAGAACAACAAAACCACAGTGGTGAAAGTGACTGACCGAGGACCTTTCAGCCGCAACAAGTTGATCGACCTCTCATATGCCGCCGCACAGGACATTGGCATGATCGGTAGTGGTGTGGCAAGAGTGAGGATAGAGAAAATCAATGTGAACGACGTGGACGAAGTGGAACACAAGCACCTGGAGATTGCAGAGCCTTTCAAAGAGGATGAGCTGACCCTCAACCTCAAAGCCGAACTGGCCATCGACACCATCTGGTTCCTACCGCTCATCCCAACACACCCCCAAAACAAACGCTAAAACCCACTTATCCCTCTTTCGATTTGTACACTTCTACGTCCTCCATTTTTTGCGTGAAAATCACATTTAAAAAATGGGAGAATACGAAAGGCTTCCGCCTGGAGTTCTAAGCTCAGCCCTCGCTATCCTTGTTTTTATCGCCTTCCCCCGACTTTTTCTTCTTTGCCGACTTCATGTAGTCCGACGGTGTCACACCGTAGAGTTGACGGAAAGCAGTGGAGAAAGACGAGATGGACCTGAAGCCAGTAGCCATACTCACCTGTGTGATATCGAGATGCTTATTGCTCAGGAGTTTGGCAGCCTGGCTCAAACGGGCGTTCTTGATAAAGTCGCGAGGGGTCTGGCTGGTCAGCTCTTTCATCTTGCGATGCAGATGCACACGACTCAGTCCGACCTTGTCGGCAATAAACTCCACACTCAGTTCGGGATTCGACAAGTTCTCGTTCATCACCTTCATGATGCGGTCCATGAGTCTTTCGTCGGGCGATTCCAACTCAATGTTGTCCACCTTGTCGGCCTGTTCGGCACTGCCGTCGAACTTACTTTGCATGCGGTGGCGGTTGGTGAGCATCGTCATCACCATCTGCTTGAGCACGTCGATGTTGAAGGGTTTCGACAGATACCCGTCGGCACCCACATTCAGTCCTTTCAGACGGTTCTCGTCGGTGCCAAGGGCAGTAAGCAAAAGCACGGAGATATCACTGGTATTGATGTTTTTCTTGATGTTCTGACAAAGTTGTATGCCATCCATTACCGGCATCATCACATCGCTGACCACCATATCCACCTTGCCCACATTCTGCAAGACATAGTCCCAAGCCTCCTGGCCATTGACGAAGTCGCGGACATTCACCGTATGCGACAACTCACTCATCACATACTGCCGGATAGGTTCGTCGTCCTCCACCACGACCACATTGAAACGGCGTGGTCCAGACGATTTCTTCACTTCAAGCACTACAGGCGCATGGTCGTCCACGACATCCTGGCCTAAATCAGTCGATAAATCCGTATCCACGTCTGCTCCAGCCATATTGACCGAATCGGCATTGACGACGTCAGCCGCTACGTGATGCCCATCCTGATCAGCCTGTGTGGCAACAGTATCTTCCTCACTATCGGTGGTTTGGCTAGCGCCCTGAACGGAAGCAACAGAGGCGATTGAAACGGACGACGGGGATAATTCCTGCCCTGTTGACTTGGACGGCTCGTTCGTGTCCCTTTCTTCTACTACTGAACCATTGCTGGTGGCATTTTCAGAAGATGGCAAACCGTTGTCCTGAGCCACGCCACCTTCAACTTCAGCAACCGATCCTGCAGGATGCAGCACCAGTCCTTCATGCCCCAAAGGTATGGTCACCGTGAAATGTGTTCCTTGTCCCTCACTGTTATCAGCCACCTCGATGGTGCCACCAAGCAGTTTCACCAACTGGCTGGTCAGGTTGAGGCCGATGCCAGTACCCACATAATTCTCCACGTTGCCACTGGCTGAGTAGAAACGCTCAAAGATATGTTTCTTGTCCTCATCCTTGATGCCGCATCCCGTATCGGTGACCTCAATGCGGAACTGGCGCTCTTTACTCAGACAGCTCAGATAGACCACAATTCGGCCATCCTTAGGAGTGAACTTAAAGGCATTGGAGAGCAAGTTCATGACAATCTTATCGAGATTGGCCTCATCAACATAGGCCCACAATTCGTCCTTGGGATGATTATAGAGGAACTGGATATTCTTCTGGTTGGCAGATGAAGTGAAGAGTTCGTAAAGGTTGGCCACAAAGCGTACCAATTCCACACGGCTGTATTTCATTTTCAACTGGCCCTTCTCGGCCTTACGTGAATCCATCAACTGATTGATCAATCGCAGGATACGCTTGGCGTTTTGGTTGATCAGCCTATAGTTGGTCTGATGGGCCTCATCGTCGCCCATCTTCATCAGCCGTTCGAGGGGACTGAGGATCAATGTCATAGGCGTACGTATCTCATGACTGATGTTCATGAACATCTGTGTACGCGCCTCGTTCATTCGCTCTTCCTGTCTGTGACGTTCGAGCAATCGACGTGCCTTCATCCGATGGACAATGTCCTTGTAGATGAACCACGATATCAGCAGCAAAAGGAGGAAATAGACGAATATGGCAGGAGCGGAGAGGAACCAAACAGGGTGCACGACGACAGTGATGCGTTTTTCAGCCGTGTCTTGTCCCAGCAGGTGACCCTTGATGCGGATGGTGTAGGTTCCTGCGGGCATATTGATCATCTCTATGCGTCTGGACCCATTGGGCAACTCCACCCACTCATTGGCATTGACACTATAAGAGAAAGTCATCAGCGATGAACTGAGCGATAGAGGGGCCAACTCGATGCTGAAAGTGTTGTCGCTGTGGCAGAGACTGAATTTATCAGCCTCAGGGATCCATTTCTCAGTAATGGTGAAAGTGCCTGATTTCTGCCCCGCATGCACAGGCTGGCCAAAGAGATAGAAATCCACGATACGGAAATTAAGGTCATCTGCGACGTGCTCGGTCAGTTCCATCGGGTTGAAATAGGTCACACCATTTACTCCACCAAAGAACAAAGTGTTGCCACAATAGAAAGAAGCACGCTCACTGAACTCATTCCCTTGCAAACCGTCTTTTGCAGAGAATGTCTCCATCAGCCTGCCTTTTGCATCCAGTCGCGCCAATCCCTGACGAGTGGTAATCCAGATATAACCGCCTTCGGTGATTTCAAGACTCAGCACCTCCTTGCCTTTGGAAGCTTCCGGAAAACGCTGCAGCCTCCCCGTGGTGACATCATATTGCATCAGACCGTCGCTGGTGGCTAACCAAAAGAGGTTGGAATTCTTGACCTGACGAATCTTGTTCACCGCAATCCTGTCAACCACATATTTCGGTTCTTTGGGCTGAAGACCATCAATCTTCATATCCACCAGAGCATAATTCGTGCCAATAAGCATCCTGTCGCCAGTCAGCAACAGGTCGTTGATGTACATGGAAGGACTGATTATGCGATTTTGCCCACTTTCAACAATATGTTGAACACGAGCGGCAGCCACATCGTAATAATAAAGGCCATGTCCACAGGTGCCTATCCACAGGTTGCCCGACTCGTCTTCTTGCACGGAATAAGCGCTGATGACCTTTTCACCCGATGCCAGGCTACTCAGTGGAGTGAGTGAGCCATCGGAGGGATTCATCCGCATGAGTTCCTCATTATAAGGACCGACCCACAAGCCACCACGGCTGTCCTCAAAGATGGTCATGTAAGTCATGTCGATTCCCAAGGCGTTCTCCCCCTTGAAATGCGCACTGCTCAACATATCGGGCGCAATCTTATACACACCGCAGTGGTCGGTGCATATCCACAGCTGGTTGTTGTGATCCACGAGCATGGATGTGACGCAATTCGTGCCGATAATATTTCGTGAAGCCGACCTACGCCCCATGTAATGGAAGTTGGAAGCATCCGAAGGAGCCACATACACTCCTTTCCAATAGACACCGACCCACACATTGCCATCATCATCCAAGATAGCATCTTTCACGTTGCTTTTGTCCATCTTGAAGTCGTTCACCTCTATGGAGCTCAATTCCACTTGGCGCGTTTTCTCATCGAAGACATACAGTCCGTCACCATCGGTACAGATGAAGATATGGCCTTCTCTGTCGGGATGAAGCTTCCAAATCGACTTACCTTCAAGCCCTTCGGCAACAGTGACGAACTGCCCTGCCACACCATCGTAAACCTTCAGTCCTCCGTGCTCATCTCCCACGTACATTCTGTCGTCGGAGCCATAGCACAACGACTTGGCAGCATCCACACCGCTCACCATCCACACCTTTCCGTCGCGGTACATTCCCACATGCTGGTTGCTATCGATGAACCAAAGACCATGTTCTTTGTTCTCGACAAGCTGCACAGCTCCATTCATGGCGTCGAGCTTGGTGTTGCGACGCAAGACATAGTTACGGCCACCGTCGTCTTTCATCTCCAATACACCGCCACCTGATGTGCAGACATACACTTTGCCATCCTGGGTCTTAGCCATGCTGATGACATAGGGGGAAATGGTGTCATTGTTCTCTGAAAGCATCGGAACAGTATGGAAACGGTCGGTCAGATAATCATACCACTGTACGCCGGCAGAATGACCAAGAAGAATATCTCCATTCGAAAGCTGCTCAATGCAGGTCATATTGTCGTTGGTCAGCGAATACTCGCCCCTGGCTTTGTTATACACATTGATCTTGGCTCCGTCGAATCGGTTCAGACCGTTCTGGGTGAGGATCCAAATATGATGACGGGTGTCCTGGAAGAGGCTGCGGATGTTGGTGTTCGACAGGCCATTGTCTGATGTCCATGAATACACCACCTGTGCCGTCAGGTTCACAGGCAATAATATCGCCAACAGGCAAATGAGAATTTTAGTCTTCATATCGTGTTTTTTCATCTCTATGGCAAAGTCATGATGCCATTTGTCTAAATGCTATTGTTATCGTGCGATTTCAATTTCAAAACCGCTGGCAGGCAGTCCTTCCACATTGTAGATGGTGGAGAGGGGGTAATCGTCCCAGGCATAGCGCACACGCTCAGGCACCATGCCTGTCGGCACAGTCAGCACAATCTGATGAGGTCCCGACACTCTGCCTTTCACAGCCACAAACTTGCCGTCAGCACCTGCCAGGCTCAGGCTTTCCAAAGGTTTGAGCACCGACCAGTCGATCTCGCCCGAACGCTTGCTGAAAGTGAGAACCACATTGCCTTCCTTGTCCAACGCGGCTTTCTCTATCTCAGGGCCCGACGACACGATTTTCTTGTCACCGTAAGCAATACGGAAAAGCTGCAGCGCCACTCGGTGTCCGATGTCTTTCTTGTTCTGAGGATGGATATCGTTCCACTCGCCAATGTCGATAGGAGTTGCCAAAGCGGCATTGGGTATGGTCTGGGCGGCGATGCGCTGGAGATTCCTGAGCGCAGCCCAACCTGACTCCACAGGATGGTCGTGGCGCTGCTGGAAACCCGCCAACTGCACAATGACCAATGGAAAATCATGGCCAAACTGCTTGCGCCATTCCTTCACCATGGCCTCCAACTTGAGCGCATAGTCTTTGCGTCCCACGCTCGACTCTCCTTGATACCACACGGCGGCCTTGAAACTGAGATTACGGAAAGGAGCCACCATCGCATTATAAAGTCCTGTGGGGGTATCCACCCAATAAGTGCTGCCTGGACGAGCTGGCATCGGAGAAGCAGCGCAGTACTCCCACTCTTCCTTCAATGGAATCACCTCCCCACCTTCTATTTCCAACTGATAGAGTTTCTTGGGGGTGAAGTTCGGGCGACCGCTTTGCGCCAGCAGACGAACCATGACCTCATTTTCCCCAGCCTTTAAGACCCCAGCGGGAACGGGATAGATGCGAGGAGGATACTCGTAGGAAGTGAAGCCCACCTTCACACCATTGACAAAAACCGAATCAGCGTCTTTCATAGCGCCAACACGCAAGGTGGCTTTATGACCTTCCAAAGAAGCGGGCACATTGATCACCTGACGGAACCAGTATGCACCATGACGCATCCTGCCGTCGGGCCCTTGCGCCCAGTTGCCAAACATGTTTACCTTTTGCCAAGAAGCAGTAGTGAAACCCGGTTTGCGCCAATTCGTGCGTACAGTATCGGCCTGGTCCATGCGGCGGTCCCAATCGCCCATGCGGGCATTTTCAACGCGGGGCACGGAATCCACATAATCCACTTGATTGTAGCGTGGATGAGTGAACTCGGACTTGAAATCATCAAACTGACGCAGATTCTCCTGGCTCATCCAAGCCTCCACCTTGGTGCCTCCCACAGCCGAGACGATAATGCCCACAGGCACACCCTTCTCGGCCTGGACCTCACGGGAGAAGAAATAGCAGATCGCACTCATCTCCCGTGCATTGGCAGGGTTGACTT
>ODAI012533505.1_pt1 | contig 16456 bp, 14 predicted proteins | sample 1539321 | NCBI WGS metagenome assembly ODAI01 (sample SAMN02144231, study PRJEB22623) | gut metagenome | biome: sheep rumen | host: Ovis aries | place: New Zealand | reverse complement strand
GATTCAGAAAATCCTGAACTACGCTTTCACCCAGCTTGCAGAACGCATGGCCATCGCTCCGAAGCCAGTGTTCCTAACCACCCCCGAGTCAATCGAGGGTTACGACGACGGTTACAGGAACTTCTCCAACAACCTGAACCCTCTCCTGTTGTGGAACCCGAAATCCGCTGACGGAAAGAGGGAATTCCCTGAACCGAAGCGCTTGGATAACCAGGTCCAGTTTGGCGACATCACGGGAATCATTTCTGCAAACCTCGAACTCCTTTCGACCATCACTGGTGTAGATGCAAAGGGTCTCATCGAGGGCGCTCCACAGGTTACTGCAACTGAGGTTATCTACAACGAGAAACAGACAACCCAGACAATCGCACACTACTATGCGAACCTCAGGGACACGTTCAAGTCAGTTGGCGAAACCGTTCTCAAACTCATGGGCTACGGCGAAGTTACCTTGGACGTAATCCAGGGTCCGTCTGAATACATGGAGAAGCAGGTTGCCCGTCAGGAACTAATCTCGCTTGCTGCACTCGTACCTGAAACAGAGAAGATGAAACTGGTTGACGGAATCCTGTTGAGCCATAACGACAACCCGATTTTGAGAAACGTGTTTGGAGCAATCCATGCTGCACCTCAGCCGACCGCAATGGAAGCCGAGGCGTTCGAGACAATCGAACAGATGAAGCAGGCCATCATGGACAAGGACAAGCAGATTCAGGAATTGCAGGAGCAGGTCAAGCAGTGGCAGGACTACTCCGAAGATAAAGACAAGAACATTCAGGCCGATATCGTGAAGTTGCAGATGCAGCATCAGCAGAAGTTGGAAACCATGGCGTTCCAGGCAGAACTCGATGCTGGCAAGGACGCTGGCCAGGCAGAGGCAGACGCAATCTCTAAACAGATGGAGTTGGAGAAGCAGGCTGTCGAACTCGATGCCGCAAAGGTAAAGGCAGACAGCGAGAAGGTAAAGGCAAGTGCAGAAATCGCAAGGACAGTAATGGGAGGCGTAAATGAAAATCAGTCTAACGTGTAACCAGTTTTTCGACGACAAGGGCGCACCGCTTTCCGCAGGACGGATAACGGTGTTCCTGCATGACTCCAATACGCCATGCCCAGTATACACGCTTTCTGGCGATATCTACTCCGAAGCGGTCAACCCAATCCTTACATCCGAGGATGGCCGCATTCCTACCCTCTTCTTCGACGCAGCTGTTGTCGATGTAAAGGTCGAGAAGCACGTAGGAGAAAACAAGTACGAACTCCTAGATACCTATCAGGACGGTTTCGACATGCCCGATGCGACAAACGATACCGTCGTGGAAGGAATCGAGGGCTTGAAGAATACGAACACGGCCCTTGGAATCGTCGCCGTATACGGTTACGACAACAACGTAAAGGCCCCGATGCGTCACTACATCTGGGATTCGACATGCCGTGCCAACGCTGACGACGGTATCGTGGTGCTTTCCAACACGACAGAAACTGGCCGCTGGATTCTCCTGTGGGACTACGAGAAGTTGCCCTGCACGGTATACGGCATCGCCCCAGGCTACGAGTCAAACATCGGTGCATTCCTCACGTATCCAGACATCGTTTCAAGATGGAACATCAGGACTCCTAAAATCCCTAGGTTCATACAGGGTACGTACACGAGCGATACCACGTTCTCCACGACAAAGAGTTTGTACTTCGATGACGGAGCAAGGTTCACCAAGGCAAACTTCGTGTGCCGTTCCGTAATCATCCCTTACAACTCCAACTATGTTGCGGACTTCAATTTCAACTCGGGTTACCAACCCGTTGCAGAATCACGCTGGTTCCGCTCCGTGAAGAAGTTCTGGCAGTGCGGTGCAAAGGAACTGCACCAGAGCGATGCAAACTTCTTTGCTGACACCGATATCGGAAACAAGGGTACAATCTGTGCAATCCTCATCAACAGCACGATTTCTGGCCGTCCTCTTACGATGACTGGCGGGGCAAACCTTGAATTCAATCACTGCAACATTCAGGACTACTCTCTGTCTACCAACTGGTACACGGTGTTCAAGAACTGTGATTTCTGTGACCGTTGGTTCAACGATGGTCTCTGGGACTTCGGCACGGACGTTACCCACCGTCAGCTTGTCCGCTCTACGGAAAACAGGATTTCGCTTGACCACTTCGCCGATGCGAACGTGTTCGTTTTGCAGCAGGCGGCAAACGGAATTCCAGCCCTTGACTTGCAGAACCGTTCCGTATCTGGAATCACGGCAGACATGCCGTTCACGCTTATCAGGAACGCCGTAATCAACTACGCCCATTTCAACCACAACATGGCCCTTGAAAACTGTGTCATCAACCACATGTACCTTGAACACAACTATCTCAACCTGACCACAAAGAACTGTCAGGCTGTTATCGAACAGGCACAGGTTGGAAACTGGAACGACAGCCGTTCGAACTTCTCCTTGAACACGGATGTCAACACGACGTTTGCAACCCTGTCTTGGAACGAGACGGGAATCGACCTGAACGGCCATTTCATCGGAAGGACTGACGACGACCTGATTTACCAAAAGCAGCTTGTGATGTGGCGTTGCACCGTGAACAACGGAACCATCGCTTCGTCCAATCCAGTCTTCCTAGACTGCAACATAGCGAACACTCCAATCTACGTGTTCCCGTGCTCAATCTTCGAGGGCGTAAGGCAGACTTGGTGCATCGCAATGGAGTTCCGAAACAACCGTTTCAACGGGGGTTCGGCAATCCGTATCGGTGGACACAACGGACATTCTGACCACCTTGCCGAATGCTACGAGGTCAGGGTTGACGGAATCGCAATTACCGACAACGTTTTCAACACGAACGTAAACGGAATCACGATGCCTTTCTGGGCTGGACCAGACCTTGCATACCGCTTCATCAGGGGCATGACAAGCTACCAGAACGGTGACCCTAGCGACCGTACGGTTGAATACTTCTCTACCCGCTACGAGTACCGTGGAAACGACGGAAACTGCCCGAGACAGTATTCTGGCCCGACTGAATCAGACCTTCCAGGAGCACAGGTTATCGCAAGCAACTGGGCTCAGTCTGGTGCAATCGGCGGTGGACTTTCGTTCGAGAAGGGACAGATTCCGTACAGGGTTTTTGTGCTCCCTGCCTTGATTAACGAGAATTTTGAACCGATGCCTGATGTCAGGTACGAAAGCAACGTGTACCTCGTTGACAGGCGTTGCGTTTGCACCCCGTACAGGATGAAGGCAATCTTCTCTGCAAACCAGAGCGGCGGTGGATGTGCAGACTTCCCGATATCTGGCTACCTCCCGATATGTGCCTACGACAAGAGCATGCCTAACGACATGTTCGACTGTCTGCTGGGTTCATGGGGAGAGTCGGCACAGTTCTTCGGAATAAACCCGTTGCCGAGCGGTGAGTAACAAAGAAGACCCCTACTTTCACGTTTGAAAGCAGAGGTCTTCAACATGGCTACAAAATACGATAGATTATTCTCGCCCGCCATTCAGTTCCAGACAAGGTCAGGCGCCCTGAATACAGCGGGGCATCTCCTTGTCTTTCTCGACGAGACGGACGACTACGCAGAAGTGCTTGACGACGGCATGCGTCGCATTAAACAGCCTGTGGTCCTAGACAACAACGGTAGGGCTCCAGGCCTTTTTGTCGATTCCAAGAAGATTTACAGACTGGAAGTTTACGACCGCAATGACAGCCTGTTGTTCACAATCCCGCATCTAACTCCAGACGGAGGCGGTGCTGGAACATCGGTTGGAAACTATTACAGCGGTGACGAATACATCCACATCGACCAAGAGGTTCGTGAAATCTCGCTTGACAACCTGAAAAGGATTGTGGGCGACGAAAGGACTATCCACCTTATCGACAGCGATGACGAAGTGGTTATCACCGTATGCGATGACATCATCGGTGACAACACGAAGGTGAAGGCTGGCCCGAACATGGCTGTCACCTATGACAGCGACAACAACGAGTACACGGTAAACGGCAACTATCAGGGTTCCGATACAGTCAACATCACCTCCGATGGGGAAATCAGCGGCAATTACCGTGGCGGTTACGGAATTCAGGTAAACGGAAATACCATAAGCAAGACGGGCCACAAGCTCATGGCTACGAACAACGTCAGCTATTCATACTGCAAGGTGTTTGATTTCACTTGGCAATACGTTTACGGAAGGGGACAGTGCGTATTCACAGCAACTCATTACGGTGGCGACTACGTTACGTTCGCCGTTTCCCTCACTAGGGCGATAGGTGCAGATTACACCGTCGCTTGGCCCTATGTGGTTTCTGCAAGCCCTTATCTTGCGACAGGACGTGGTTTCGTCGAGAGGCTAGAAATCCGCTCTATCGGAAGCCGCATCGTGGGTTACCTGAAACTCAGGAACTTCTCCCAGGACCAGATGTGGCTCGACTGGGAAGGAAGTTCCAACGCAGGCATCGTAACCTTTACCCCGCAGCTTACCAACAGCCCAGAGGGAAACATCGAGTGGACTCGCACTGTTGACAAGGACGACGTATTCTATTCGCAGTATGATGCCGACCGTATCTTCCAGAAGAAGCTTACAGCTGGCCGTAATATTACGATAGATTCCGACAACGTTATTAGTTCCACTGGCGGAACCGACAGGTTCGAAGCCGTTTACGGAACGACAACCTATAACCAGATTCAGTCGGAACTGCAGGCTGGAAACATCGTTGTCCTAAAGAACGAGGCAAGCCCCGAGGAAATCCGTTATGCACAGTTCGGTGGCCTCTCGGTTTATCCAGATGTGAACGAATACTACTTCTTCGCTTTGGGAAACGGCGGGCAAAGAACGGTCTACACCGTTACTTCCGCAAACAACTGGTCAACCTTTACAGTAAACGACAATGACGGAAGGGTTTTCATAGCCAAATACAACAGGACGAGTTTTGCAGAGGTCAAGGGTGCAATCGACGGTGGAAAATACGTGGTTGCGACCCTGAACAACATCTACTATCCTCTGACGCACAACTACGCAGAAAGGGTTTCATTCACTGGAAAGAACTCCTTTGACTCTTCATCTTTCACGTTCGTGGAAGTGGATTCAGACAACGTATGGAGCACGTTTACCGTAGCCGATTCAAGAAGGGAATTTACTAGGCATTTCGGAGTCCAGCCTCAGGATGCATATGTCCAGCTTGGCTACACGAACCGTTTCAACGTGGCCGAAAAGGGAACCCACGGAGGAACACTGGACATCGGAATGAAGCTTGGCCCTAACGGATGGACGGGAAACTACAAGGTCTTCACGAGGCTATACCACAACAGCACTTCGGCTTCGGCTCCTGCAAACGGGACGACCGAGTTCAGCACGGTGACAATCAGCAGTTCTACGGCATACACCCATGTCGGTTCTGTGCCTCAGTACATGCTACAGGCAAATGTGCAGTGGACGTACATAGTTGAAGTGACATACTCGTCAGCTCCAGGATGTTCCATTAGGGTTACTTTCTCTGGTATCGGTTCTGGTGACGTAACTGTTTTCGCCGAGGAGGTGCTAGGATGACGGCAACGGTAATAATCGGGAAGTTGCTTCCCTACATCATCGGATTGCTTGCCGCTCTCGCTGCATGGCTCAAAGGTCATGCCGAGGTGCAGAGCGTCAAGAAGGACCGTGAAGAAACCAAGAAGGAAAGGGATGACAGCATTCAGAGGTTGTCTTGGGAACTAAACCGCATGAAGGAAGACATGAATCACCAGAACTTGCTGAACGAGGATTTTAGGCAGCAGCTGACCATGATGAACAGCACCATAACGGAGGTTAAAACCCTGGTGGAACTTCTGGTGGATAACAAGATTAAGAACGGGGGACACTAATGCCTTTGATGAGAAGAGATAACCACGTTTTGTATGCAGGGTATGACGTAGATATCGTCAGCTCTGATGGAACCGTGCAGGCAACCGAGTACGAGCCGAACAAATTCGACCTTAGCATTGCCGAGGCCCTTGAAGGTAAGCAGGACACCTTGATTCCTGGAGAGGGCATAACGATTGATTCCGATGGCCGTATCGAGGCGAAGGGAAAGAACATCCACAGATTGCTGAGATGGTACACCAACGCTAACGAGGCCGATGAACAGCACCCTGCTGGCGACTGGCTACATGACCTCGATGCAGTTGACGAGAGTGACCCGAGTGGCCACCCGATGGTAACTGCCGACCAGTTGTTCGAATGGTACGAAGAGGGACAGATTTTCGATTTATACGAAGTTGACGGAACCAAGGGCAAGGAAGGTTGGAGTGCCGTTTACCGCATGGTAACTTGGCAAGACCAATCGGATTGGTGGTCACAATTTGCCCCTGTCCCTGGCAAGGCTGTTCGTATCGAGTTTTTCCGCATGGGTATGTACTCCACTCCTTACCGTGGTGGGCTGATTGCCTATATCCGTTACAAGGACGAAGAGTACATGCGCCTGTACGACATCAAGCCTGGTGAGTCCGTATGGATTGCCGAATATCAGGAGAAGCTTCCTTACTATGATAGAGATTGGCACAACGGTGACTACCTCAGGGTCAAACCCGACGGTTCTGGACTTGAATGGAATCGACTTGCTGGTGGCGAAGGAATTAACATCGACAGTGACGGCATTATCTCCGTTGACTCCGATGCTCTCCCTGCTGGTCCGCAAGGCCCGCAAGGTGAACCTGGACCGCAAGGACCGAAGGGTGATACTGGCCCTACGGGACCTGCTGGTGAAATCCCTTTCACAATCCCGTTTGAAGCTGGCGACGGCATCATCATGGAAATCGATTCTGACGGTGAGGAAGCAAAGGTTATCATCAGTGTTGACTCAGATTCCGTTCCTCCTGGCGAGCAGGGTCCTGCTGGTCCTCAGGGTCCTCAAGGCCCAAAGGGTGATACTGGCCCACAAGGACCTCAGGGAGAACAGGGACCAACAGGTGCTACGGGACCTCAGGGAATCCAAGGTGAACAAGGCCCGCAAGGCCCGCAAGGTGAAACTGGTCCTCAGGGAATCCAAGGTGAGCAAGGTCCCGCTGGTCCACAAGGTGCAACAGGTGCACAAGGCCCGAAGGGAGAAGACGGCATCATCGGTCATGACGGAAAATCCGCTTATGAAATCTGGTTGGACGAAGGACACACTGGAAGCGAGGAAGACTTCTTGGCAAGTCTTGTTGGTCCACAGGGTGCAACTGGTCCGCAAGGCGAACAGGGTATTCAAGGCCCCAAGGGTGAAACTGGCGAAACAGGCCCTCAGGGTCCACAAGGAATTCAAGGTGAAACTGGTCCGCAAGGCCCGCAAGGTGAAACTGGTCCTCAGGGAATCCAAGGTGAGCAAGGTCCCGCTGGTCCACAAGGTGCAACAGGTCCACAAGGCCCCCAAGGTGAACAGGGTCCTAAGGGAGCAACAGGTGAAAAAGGTGAACCAGGAGATTTCATTCCTGGCGACGGTTTGCAGGTTGTAGACAGCGACGGACAGGATGTTCTTCAAGTTGATTCTCTTCCTCTTGTTGCTGGAAATGGTATAAAGCTTACCGTCAATGCAAACAACGTGGTTGCTTCACTTGATGAAACCGTTCTGTGGAGTGGTTTTAAAACAGACATTCCTGACACTGGTATTACCACGTACACTTTGTCAGAATCTCCAACTAATTTCGAGAGGGTAAAGATACTTTACGTACTTCAGGCTAATGAAGCTACGCCAAGTTCCATTGGAAACAAGGGATGCGGTTCTGTCGATATCGTTCTAAGTAACCCATCGTTTAGCAGAAAAACCACTTACATTCGTTCATATATGAATGGCCTAGATGAAGGCTTCACCGTGTATGACTGTGACACAAACATATTCGACATGGATACAACGACATGGACGGTAAAATCCGTATTAAATCCTTTCGAGAATAATGCAGCATGGTTCCACATCACCAAAATAGTCGGTATCAACCGCATTGCAAGTAACTAGGGGTTATTATGGCGGTGTTTACTTTCATGGGACATTTCTTGAAGGCTAGTGGGCGTAAACAGCTCATCGGCCTTCCTTCTGGTGATGAGCCTACAAAGGATGAGGTATACGAGCTCGTCTACCCCGTCGGTTCATATTATGTAAGCATGTCAGACTCATTTGACCCCAATGTCGAATTTGTCGGAACATGGGTACAGGATACTCAGGGCCTCATGACGATGTCAGCTTCTGATATAAGCGATGTTGGAAACACTGGCGGTGAAAAGGAGCATTCTCTTGTAGAAGCCGAAGTTCCTTCACATAGGCATTCGGGCTCTGGCGTCACATTGCAGACTTCCAGGAACGGCTCATTTGGAAACACAACTTGTACAAGCTACTGGAACATGTCGTGGGGTAATTCATTCCACTATGACCGCATCTATGATGCAACAATGACACCTTCTAGTTCTGGTAACGGAACAGCGCACAACAACCTTCAACCTTACATCGTTTGTGTAAGATGGCACAGGATAGCATAATGACTCTTGAAGAACTATTTGATTTGCTTAGGCCTGTTGGCTCATATTACGAGACATCCGATACGACGTTCGACCCTGCTTCCGCTGGATGGTTCGGAACATGGGTTGAGGAAACCGAAGATAGGGTCCTTATAGCCAAATGGGGTAATCATACGCTTAATGAGACAGGTGGTGAAAACACACATACACTGACCACTGCGGAAACACCAGCGCATACACATACTGGAACAATGGTTCCAAGTAATAGTGGTGGAGGCGCCCCGTCTACCCGTGGAAACACAAGGATTACACGCAAGTGGAACACGTACTCTAACTCGGACCGTTACATAAGTTCATTTTATGGACTAGGTGCATATAACACGACCTACTTCGGCGGAGGTGGAGCACACGAAAACAGGCAACCGTACATAATTGTACGTCGATTCAGGAGGACCGCATAATGGATTTCAATGCACTTGATTTTTTCCCAGTCGGTCACATAATCGAAACGATAGACACTGCCTTTGACCCTAACGTATCAATAGGAGGAACGTGGGAACTAAACCATGACAACGGTACTGGACTTGGATATGTAATGGTCAGCAAAGATGTCAACGACACCGATTTCGATACGGTAGGAAAGACTGGTGGTGCAGAAAGTGTATCCATTGCACTAACAAACTACCCGTCGCACACTCATACATGTCGTGGCGGTTTCGTCATGCCAGGTAACAAAAGTGCTGGTGCAACGTATGGCTCATGCAAGGTTAATGGTAACTGGGGTCTATGGAGCGGGCAAATCACCAATGGTGGTAGCTATGATGGATACGGAGAAGGTTCTATCACGTTCCCTAACCAGTCAGGCGCTACTGGAACGGCTCATAACAACCTGTGTGCGTACCGTATTGTCAACAGATGGATACGTACTGCATAACTGGCCTACTTTCTAACCAGAATAAAGAGGTTTAATATGAAACTACCTTTGACTCATGCTGATTTACTTCTAACGATTGCCAAGGGCGACAAGGGCGACCCAGGTCCGCAAGGTCCTCAGGGTCCCGCAGGTGCGACTGGTCCGCAAGGCCCGCAGGGCGAGGCTGGCTCAGATGGAAAAAGCGCTTACGAAATCTGGCTGGAACAGGGTCATACAGGCACTGAGGAAGATTTCCTGAACTCGTTGGAAGGCCCTCAGGGTCCACAAGGAGAGGCAGGACCACAGGGCGAAACTGGACCGCAAGGCGAGACTGGCCCGCAAGGACCGAAAGGCGATACGGGTGCGACAGGACCGAAAGGTGACACTGGTGAAACGGGTTCCGCCCTTACTTGGGATGACCTAACAGAAGAGCAGAAAGCCGAATTGAAGGGCGAGAAGGGCGACACTGGCGCTACTGGCCCTCAGGGGCCACAAGGAGCCACTGGTGCAGCCATGACCTATGAAGACCTCACCCCAGAGCAGAAAGCTGCCCTGAAAGGCCCTACTGGAGCTACTGGCCCGCAAGGCGCAACAGGCCCGCAGGGTCCGAAAGGTGATACTGGAAACGACGGTCAGGACGCATATCAAATCTGGCTTGACAACGGACATTCTGGAACCGTAGAGGATTTCCTTAACTCACTCGTTGGCCCAACAGGTCCGCAAGGACCGCAGGGCGCAACTGGTGCAGCAATGACGTTCGATGACCTTACTCCTGAACAGAAGGCTGAACTCAAAGGTGAGAAAGGTGACACTGGTGAAACAGGACCGCAAGGCCCGCAGGGTGAACAGGGTATTCAAGGAATCCAGGGTGAAACAGGCCCTCAGGGTGCAACTGGGCCTCAGGGACCACAGGGTGAACAGGGCATACAAGGTGAACAAGGTCCAAAGGGTGATACAGGTTCGACAGGCCCACAAGGCCCTACAGGTGCAACTGGTGCAGCAATGACGTTCGATGACCTTACTCCTGAACAAAAAGCCGAACTCAAAGGCGAAAAAGGTGACACGGGTGCAACTGGGCCTCAGGGACCACAGGGTGAACAGGGCATACAAGGTATTCAAGGTATTCAAGGTATTCAGGGTCAAACGGGCCCGCAGGGACCTGCGGGTGCTGATGGTGCTGATGGAAAGAGCGCTTACGAGATTTGGCTTGATGAGGGTCACACTGGTTCAGAACAAGATTTCCTCGACGGATTGGTTGGCCCGACAGGCCCGCAGGGCCCACAGGGAATCCAAGGTGAACAAGGTCCGCAGGGTCCTCAGGGTGCAACTGGTTCAACACCTCCTGTTGTTCCCCTTGTTGCTGGGCAGAACATCACCATCATTGATTCCGACGGTATGGTTGTAATCTCTGGTGAGGGCGGTTATTCCGCAGGAAACGGAATTGACATCGACGCAGACGGTGTAATCAGTGCAAATACTGGAAACGGTCTTACAATCGACAGCGATGGAAACATAGCTATCGACCCGTCAGAACTTCCTCGTCAGCTCAATGCAGGCGACGGTATCGATATAGACGGAAACGGAGATGTAAGCGTAAAGGCAGGAAACGGACTCGAATTCGACTCGGATGGAAACTTGGAGGTTGACCCTGAAACGTTGCCGTCCTATGAAAGCCTACCGATAGTTGCTGGCGCTGGAATTTCTCTGGCCGTAGAAAACGACACGCTACAGATAAGTGCTGACATGACAGACATCCAGAAAAAGATGACTGAGGGCACTGGCATCGACATAGATTCCGACGGTGTAATCGCCGTTGACACAAATACGATAGCAACCAAGAACTATGTTGACACAATCGTTGGCAACATCGAAACTCTCCTTGGAGGTATCTAATGAGTGTAGCAACCGAAATAACTCGCTTGCAGGGTGCAAAGGCCGACCTCAAAACTTCGATTGAGGCAAAGGGCGTTACGGTTCCTTCCGCAACGCTCATTAGCGGCTATGCGGCCCTCGTGGACCAAATCAGCGGGGGAGGCGGCATTCCTGATTCAGACGGCCTTTTTGACCTGTCTATTGCAACAGGAGACATGAGTACATCTGCATCTACGCTGACCCTTACATACATGCCTAGGTATCTGTTGAGGTATTCTCCTTCATCTGCCATGAGCAACGTAAGCGGATTTTCGATATCTAAGTCAGTTACTTACCCTGCTGTCGTATGGACTTGCAACAGCCAGAGAGTTACAATAAGCGGGTACACAGCAACTATACAGGTTGGTACGGATGCCGACGTTATATTCACGGCGACATGGACTGACTATAACGGCGATACACAGACAACTTCAAAGACCATACATGTCATGAACATCGCTTATGCGATGATAGCAACTACAAATTACACATCAGCAGACGGCTATTTTGTAACGACAACATGGCCAGACAATATAAACGCAAGGTTATCTGAAACTTATCAGCATCGAGGAACAGACTACTACATCTGCAGTGGAACGGCGTCACCTCCGTCTTGGGGAGGCGCCTACTATGTCCTAAGCAACAACGGAACCTCTGCTGCCGATTTCTGGTCAGTAGCAGCAGCAAAGGCCGCCATCGACACGCTGTAATCGGAGGTTACCAATGGCTATTCTTACATACAGCGGAAGGCCGCTTGACTGCGGGGGTTACATCCCTCCGTTTTCCACCCAGTCGAACAGCTGGAGTTTCCTTTCAAACGCAGGCGATGGTGTGTGGCATGACATTAATGGTAATTGCTGCTATTCGAATGGAAGCACACAGAAGAAGTTTAATGGAACATCATGGTCAAACATTACATTAAACGGAGGAATTTCTGGTGTAATCGGAAACAACATATGGAATGACGGAACCAATATGTATTATTCCTCTGGAAGCAACCAGTACACTCTTACTTGGCAGTCTAGCACTTGGCTAAAAGGCACATCCAAGACATGGTCAGGTCTTACCAATTTCTACGGTTATTTGGTTTGGAGTGACGGGACCTCTATTTATTATTCTGGTGGCGGAGAGGCAGCCCAATACGTACTCAATGTAAGAAACTCTACATGGTCACGTAAGATATGGAACGGTATTTACTACCTAGACGCATCAATGATATGGAACGACGGTACCAACTACTATTACTCATACGAAAGTACGCACTATGTTTTTGACGTTGCAACTTCTACATGGTCAGAAAAGACGTGGTACGGCCTTACTTCGTTCGATGGATGGAACGTGTGGAAGCTTGGCAACAACATATTCTACTCAAGTGGCTCCGACCACTATGTTCTCGACAAGAGCACGTCTACATGGAGAAAGATATATCCAGGTATCTCGTTCAGTGGTTACAATGTATGGAACAATGGTGGAAACGCCTATGTAAACGGCAACTATATCATTGTCGAGAATACTCCTTCAAAAAACAACTTCATCTCATATCAGGAGAGTGAATAATGTCTTATGTAATTGGAAGAAGCAATATTGCACTTGTATACAACGACAAGCTGATGGGCGATGTAGTCAACCCGTACACGCTCCGTTTCCAGTTTTCCGACCCTAGTTATGACCCTACCACGGTAAACGGCTGGTGGGACCCTTCGGATAACTGGCACGTATGGAAACAGGGTTCGACTTGGACAAAGGTTCAGGGCGTCGAGGAAAACCAGTGGGACTGGTATTATCCAGAAAACGACTGGGACGGTTCTTTCGATGCGGCGTTCATGGACTCCGACAACATGGTTCAGGTAATCAACGGAAACTCGAAGGGCGTAACGAACATGCACAAGCTGTTCAAATATTGTCACTCCCTTACCTCAATCTGTTGGCTTGACACTTCCAAGGTTACTACGATGGAGGAGACTTTCCGCTGGTGCCGCTCGCTCAGGCTGCTGCCCCACTTCGATACGTCCAACGTGACTACGATGCGCTTGATGTGCTACCGCTGTGAATCTCTCGTCGAAGTTCCTTTCTTCGATACACACAACGTAACGGACATGAGCTTCATGCTTGGCGGTGGTAACCGTATCACTAGCGTTCCTCACTTCGATACCTCAAACGTTACCGACATAAGCTTTATGCTTGAGATGTGTTTCCTACTCACTAGCATTCCTCTCTTTGACACCCACAATGTTACGAACATGGACGGAATGCTGTCTGGATGTACGGCATTAACATCGGTTCCAGCCTTCGATACCTCGAACGTTACCTCGATGGAACAGACTTTTGGAAATTGCAAATCCATCACGACGATTCCTCAGCTAAACACGAGCAAGGTTACGACAATGCGTTCTCTCTTCTTAGGATGCTCGTCGCTCTCGTCGGTTCCGCTTCTGGATACGTCCAACGTAACAGACATGTGGGCTATGTTTGCTAGCTGTACATCCATCAGAAACGTTCCTATCTTCGATACCCGAAAGGTTACGAACATGCAGATAATGTTCCAAAGCTGTACCTCGCTCGACGAAGTCCCTGGCCTTGCTACGGATTCTGTAACCAACATGACCCTAACGTTCGATAGTTGCGTCAACGTGCAATACGGTGCATTCGCACTCTTTAACCAGGCATCTAGCCAGCCGAATCCTCCTACTCAGCACAGGGGTACTTTCCTCAACTGTGGTATCAACACCACGATTGGTAGGCAGAACCTTGCAAGCATACCTGACGACTGGAAAACATGGCCCTAAGGTAACCCTATGAAGAGAATCCGCAAGATGATAAATGTACTTTACTTAGCGATAGCAATAACGATTTCGGCATGGTTTTTAAGACCGCCGAAACACTAGGAGAGTATCATGGGTGTAATCTATTCTGCAGGCATGTCCTGCAACAAGTTCGATGTGGCCCCTAACCATGGCAGAACCAAGTTCCTAGTCGATGTTAAGCACGAGGGCGACAACATCGATGCTGAGAACCCAAGATTGAACGAGCTGACCGCTTTGTACTATCTCTGGAAGAATGAACACGATGTCGGCTACAAGGGCTTGGAGCACTATCGCAGGGCAATCTGGGACCGCACGGGAAAACACCTGCTTGAACCCGACGAGATTGAAGACATCTTGAAAACCCACGATGTAATCCTCACGGACAAGTACGTTTTCTTCGAAGGGACCATGGACAGGTATTGCCTACCAAAGAACGATTACACCCATCACATCGAGCGCATGAACGATTGCTGGAACGGGTTTGGGGATTATTACTGGAACTGGATTTGCACACACTATCCGTCTGAGCACTCGTGGTGTAATATTTTTGTAGCAAACGAGGAAGTTGCCGACGAATACTGCAGGATGGCTTTCGACCTCGTTTTCAACCTGAAACAGCCAGTTGGCACCAAGAGGTTCTTCGCCTATTGCACGGAGAAGCTGTTCAGTCCATGGTCTGCCTTCAAGGGATACAAGGTGTATCACGGCAGGATTCACGTCTACAGTGACAAGCCGAAGGATGCGGGGTACTAATGACCTGTATTTACGGATTCGAGTTCAGGAGTGGAGCTTCATGCCTGTTTGACCTCGTTGAGAGAAAGGAGCGGGGAAGACTCTACCAGCTTCAAGAGGAGCTGGACTACTCCGTATTCACAGATGCTGGAACCCTGCATGTCAGGACACTGCCTGGATTCCTTTTTGACGGGCGTTCTGGGCCTTCTTTGATTGACTGGTATGCTCCTAACCTAGGGACACTGGAAGAGCGCCTAGGGTGGCATATGCACGATTCCCTGGCGTATGCACAGAGCCTTTCCTTCAAGGAAACGAACCTGATGCTCAAATTATGGCTGAGGGACATCTGCTGTTACGGAAAGGTGAAGCCCGAGATAATCAGGATGGCCGTAAGCATTTCGGATTCTTGGTACGGCACACCGAAACAAGGCGACAGGTTCTATTACAACTTGCCGCTGGTAAGCACTGAATGGAGGAGAGCATGAGAAAGAGGAACACTTCAAAAGCACAGGCGGCCAAGACCAAGTTCCGCAGCTCGTCCAAGTGGATTAAGTTTAGGAGACACATGAAGCAGAAGCAGAAGGTTTGTGCCGTTACGGGCAAGCCACTGGGTCCTACTTCAAATCTCCATCACCTTGACCTTAACGAGGAGCACTATCAGGACATCGATGACGAGAGCCATTTCGTGTTCCTAAGCAAGTCTGCCCATGATACCGTTCACTGGCTCTGGGGAAAGGGAAACAACGATTGGCGTGGGCGCCTGAAAGAACTCTGGAAAATCCTGTATCGTATGGAGCGTATCAACTCACAGGAGTAAACTTACAATTTACTTACATAAGTTTTGTATCATTTTGTTTCATTGTACATACAAATAGGAGATAAAACTGTCCGTTGAAACGAAATGATACAAAATACAATTAGTGGAATTCTTCCGTTGAAACAAAGTGATACAACTCAATAAGTGTGTTACGGTACGTTGAAACAAAGTGATACAAACCATAGAATATACCTAATTAAACGCAGGAATCTTGTTTTTGCCTTGTTATAATCCTTGACTTTTGTAACCGTGTTATGACCCCTTTCTTAACAAGGTCTTTCAATTCATTTTCAGTGCAATTCATGTACTGGTCTAGCTTTGAAGTTCTCTTTGTGGATAGTCCAAGTTCCTTGGCCTTTCTCCACTCGGTTGTCCTTGACATTCCAATCTGTTTCAGTTCATCCCTTGAAGAGCATTGTTTCACATCGTATGAAACATCGTACCCTACCCTTGTGCTTTTCCTGAACTTGCTGTCCTCTACACCCTCTGGATAGTCATAGAGCATAGACATCTTTTCGGTACATGCCATATCCCTGTTGTATTCTGCATGCGGGTTGAACTCGTTGTTGATAAAGGCATCATATTCTTCGACATTGCTTCCGTTGAATACGGAATAGAACCAGTCCATGGCGAACTTCTCCGCATCGGCAATCTTCGTCTTGCTGTACCTTTCGACGGAATAGATGTTGAAACAGATGCCCCACATGATGTGTGTAGCCATCGTGTTTCTCTGCCCTATGCTGATGAACTGCATTCTTCCTACGGCATAGTGCGGCAGGTTGTAAACGCCTGGTTCTGTAACCTTTGCGTAATCCCTCAG
>ODAI010546275.1_pt1 | contig 16456 bp, 15 predicted proteins | sample 1539321 | NCBI WGS metagenome assembly ODAI01 (sample SAMN02144231, study PRJEB22623) | gut metagenome | biome: sheep rumen | host: Ovis aries | place: New Zealand | reverse complement strand
TTTCCATTTTGAGTTATTCTAAAATCTGGTGTGTAAGGCTTTTTTGCTCCTTCAATATTGTATTTATAGCAGGGTTCATACTCGTAATCAATGTTATTCAAATAAAGGAAGTTTGCAATTTGAACCTCTTCCTGAGAACGCAAAATTTCATTTTGTATTGTTTCATATTTTTTAATTCTAGAATTTTTGATTTCTACTTGATAGTCAACTTCTCCCAGTTCACTTTTCATTGTAGAAAGATTAGAATTTGACAAATTGTTAAAAAATTGATTTTTATCTTTTACTTCGATTGGAGCATCAAAATATGTCGCAAAAAACTTTATTAAATCATCAACAAGTTTTTGATTTTGTAAAACTGTATCTCTAAAATAATCTTCCAAAACAAAGTATAGCTTTTCATTTTGTACAATATTCAGTTTTTCATCGTTTTCCTTATGCAAGATTGCATTTCCTGTTGAGTGGAAAGTTGTAATGGGGCAATCTATTTTCAGCTGCTGATTGATTTTTTCTTTTAGTTCGCCAACGGCTTTGTTTGTAAAAGAAACTACAAGTATTTCTTTTGGATTGATATTTTTCTTTTCCACAAGATATTTTACTTTTGCTGCAACTGTTGTCGTTTTTCCAGCCCCTGCCCCCGCAATCACAAGACAATAATCTTCATCCGTAAGAATAACACGACGCTGGTCATCATCCAGCATAATATTCGGGTCAACATCAGACAGAATCCTGTCAAGATAATTTTTTTCTGATTCAAGTTTTTGTGAAATAAAGTTTTTATTATGTTCTGCAACAAGATTTTTTATATTAGAGTATTTTGTAAAAACAGAAACTATAAAATCTTCCGAAACAGAATTTTTCTTACAAAAATCTGGCAGCAAATCATCATTTTGTAACTGTTGAAAATATGAAATTACATCTTTCGTTGCTTCTATCTTTTTCAGGTAATCTGATTTTGCAATGTAAGAATCCTTGGAAAGGATATCATCAATATAATTATTAAATGAAAGAATCTCCGTTATCTTTGGATTATCAGAATGAAAGATATTTTTATTTTTCTTTACAGAGCCATTGTTGTTGCCAAAAATACGATTCAAAAGAGACATAAAATATCCTGTTAATCACAAATTATATCATAAACTCATAATTATATGGAGTTTTCTATTCATAAATTATAAGTCATTATTCCTGTGCAAAAATATCACTCAAGTGAGGTGTGAGCATAACAATTGCTTGCATCTCATGCAGCCGTCATAAAAAAGTCAGTCTTCCCAGGTTCCGTTCTTCATTTCTGTGCAGATGCGCTTCCAGCTGTCGTAGCGGAGGGGGCTTATGTTTCCTTCTTCTACGGCTTGGGTGATGGCGCAGCCTTTTTCATGCATGTGGGAGCAGCTCATTCCGAATGCGCATTTGCCAAGGTAGGGCTTGAAGTCGCGGAAGTAGAGGGCCAGGTCGTCTGCATCTATTCCGTGCAGGATGAAGCGCCTTACTCCGGGTGTGTCGATTATGTCTGCGCAGGCTCCGACTATTCCTCCGATTAGGGCTTCGTCTATCTGTATGTGCATCAGGGAGCCTTTTGTGGTTGTGTGTTTTCCGCGGCCGTATTTTTGGCTTAGGCTTCCGGTTTTTAGTACTACGTCGTTGTCCAGTACGTTTATTATGGAGCTTTTTCCAACCCCGCTTTGGCCTACGAGGGCAGAAAGGTGGTTTTCCAAAAGGGATGCAAGTTCTACCATGCCTTCCCCGGTTTTTGCACTAAGGCGGATTACCTTGTAGCCTATGTCTTCCCAGTTTTTGAGCCTTTCTTGTACTTCTTCGTCCTGGGCGGCTGCAAGGTCGTACTTGTTGCAGACTATGACAGGCGTTATGTTCTGGTTTTCTGCTTGTGCCAGTGCCCTGTCTATGAAGCGCGGTCTGAATGGCGGTTCGTCTGGCGTTGTTACGATAAGAAGGTAGTCAAGGTTGCAGGCCATGAGCTGGGGTAGCTTTTTCTTTATGTTCCAGCGCACAAATTCATTTCTGCGCTCCTGTACGCGTATGATGCGTCCTTTTTTTTCTTCCAGAGATGCCTCTTCCAGTTCTACGATGTCGCCCGGAGCAATGGGATTGTAATAATCCTTGTCCGACTTGAGAACCTTGCCCTTTATTGAACAGTCGCGTGTGAGTCCGTCTTCGCATTCAACTTCAAACACATTTTTGCTGCCGTTTAATATTAACCCGTGCATATTGCTAAATTTTGAATGAAAATTTGCTGTCTGTCAAGATGGGGAGAGCGTTTTTAGGGAGGGCGTTTTTGGGGCAGGGAGTTTTTCTTATTTTTTATAGACTTTTTTTACTGGAATGTGTCAGATTGTGAACTTTTAAAGCAAATATATATATGTGGGCTTGAGAACTTTGCTTTTTGGGCTTTGCGACTTTTACTTTGCGGAGGTTTCAATGGTTTATATTCAGAGTTCTTCTTGGGAAGACGCAACGCTTGCAAACCGCTTTATGTTTTACAAAATTTTTACGCATTATCCTCTTGTGTGTAAACGGTTGCTTGAGATTCTGCTGCATATAGAGATTGAGCGGATTGAACCGCCTTACGGGGAGGCAGACTTTGAGGTGGACTTTGACTCAAAGGGGATTAGGCTTGATGTCTACACAAAATCGGATGGCCGCAGGTTTGACATTGAGCTTCAGAATGTGGATACCAAGGAGCTTGAAAAGCGTGCCCGCTACTACCAGGCTCTGATGGACATAGATACTTTGAAGCGAGGTAAGCCTTACTCCAGTTTGCCTGAGTCATACGTGCTCTTTTTGTGTCTGGATGACATTTTTGGCTGCGGTCTGCCTGTCTATTCATTCCAGAATGTCTGTACAAATGACAGCCGGATAAAAATGAATGACGGAACATATAAAATCTTTTTTAATGCAAAAAAATATGATATAATGCCTACAGAGGAAGAAAGGGAATTCTTTAAATTTTTGTGTGGCGGCGGTGCGGGGTCTGCATTTACAAAAGACCTTGACATGCTTGTTGCGTCTGCCCGCCACAATGCGCAATGGAGGCAGCAGTTTATGACTTGGGAGCAGGAAGTTCAGCTAAGCTATCACAGGGGCATTGCGGAAGGTGTTGAAAAGGGGCGTAAAGAAACTGCAATAAAAATGCTGGAGGACGGATATTTGCCTCTGGAAAGGATTTCTGAATACACGCAGCTTTCTGTTGAGGAACTAAAGGCTTTGCAGCTTGGTAAGCAAAATGGAGTCTGAAAAGTTTTTGCGTCTTATTGCCCTGTGGCCTGCATTTGGTTTATAATCTTTTTCATGAAGAAAATCTTGCTACTAGTTTTTGCGGCTTTTCCGGTCATGGCCTTTGCCGCTGGGCGCAAACCCCTTCCTTCTTTTTTGAAGGTTCAATATAACGAGAAAAAGGACAGGGCACTGGATTCCTTTATGGACAGCCTTAGCGAAGAGGAGCTTGTTTCCCAGCTTTTTCTTGTAAATATAGAAGGAAATTCCAGCTATTTTGCAGTGGAATCGCGCTCTGCTGCCCAATACCTGCCGGACGGTGCGCTTGCCCCGCATGTGGAAGTTGACCCGCCCCTTGTTCCCGGAGGCTGCCTCTTTTTTTCATTTAACATTGCGCCTACTGCCCAGGAAATTGCTTTTTTTATTGATTCGATTCATGACTATTGCAGGATACACAATCTGCTTCCTCCCTACCTTGCCCTTGACCAGGAGGGTGGCTATGTTTCGCGCCTTTCCGACATTGCAAGCAGGCTTCCCTCGCAAAAGACTGTGGCAAAAAGGATTTCTGCTTCCAAGGCCTTTGAACTTTACAGCTTGCAGGCTAGGCAGCTGGCATCCCTTGGCTTTAACATGAACCTTGCCCCGGTTGCAGAGGCGGAGACAGACCTTAACCGGGACATGCTGCAGACACGCACTTTTGGTTCTGCGGTGGAAACATCCGTCTATTCCGCTGCCTGTGTCCGTGCCTACGAGCAAAACGGCATTGCTACGGTTTTAAAGCATTTTCCCGGAAACGCAAATACCGATCCCCATACTGGCTTACCGGAAATTGTATGTTCAGACAGTGAGCTTGACTCGCTTTTTCTTTCTCCATTTGCCTTTATCCTTACAGCGCGTCCTTCCTGCGTTCTTATGTCACACGCAAGGCTTACTGGAAGTGTTGGCGGCAGGGGGGATGCAAAGACACCGGCATGCCTTAGCTCTTTCTGGGTGAATGACGTGCTTAAAGAAAAAATGGGCTTTACGGGGCTTGTGATGAGCGACGACATTTTTATGGGTGCCCTTGCAGATAACGGTTTTCCGCCTGAAGATGCCGCTGTTCAGGCAATAGAGGCTGGCGTCCACGTAATCATGCTTAGCGAAAAGAAATTTGCCCCTGTTGCGAGGGGGCTTTTAAAACATGCTTCTGAGGACAAGGAATTTGCAAAAAAACTTAGGGCTGCGGAAAAGAAGGTCCTTGAGTACAAGATAAGCTGCGGTCTTTTGGAGATGAAAAAGGATGGCGGTTCTTATAAAGTCTGCATTTCTTCCCTTGCTTCCTCTAAAAATAAGGCTGCTCCGTCTGCGGGGCGGATAGAAGAATTCAATGCCTTTAAGGAGAAGGGCAGGGCTTTCTTTAAAAAATACTTTGTTTCGGGGGAGCCCTGATGAAGCAGTCTCTAAAAAAAGAAAAGCTTTTGGGAGCGGATGGATTTGACTCCTACTACGGAAGTCTTTTTGAAAACCGCTGGCCCTTGCTAAAAGAAGCCCTCTTTGCGGAAGCCTGCTACCTTGAGCTTTCCCTTGGCGGCGAAAAGCCTTATTTTTTGGACCCTGCAAGCGTGTGTGCCGCCCTTTGCCTTGATACTTCACGGCCTGGGGACGATGTGGATGACGATGGCGATGGTGCAGACTTTTGCATTGCAGACCTTTGTGCCGCTCCGGGTGGAAAGACTCTTGTAATAGCCTCCTGCATGGAAAAAGAGGCAGTGCTTTATTCAAACGAACGCTCACCCGCAAGAAAGAAAAGGCTTGACGCTGTGGTGGAGGAAACCTTACGCAAAGAGCTTTCGTCCCGAATCCACACTTCCTGCTCGGATGCTTCCCTTTGGGGGCGGAGAGAAAAAAAATCCCCGGCGGCAGTCTCGGCGGCACCTTCAGCCTCAGCCCAGGCAGCTTTTCCAGAACACTTTGACGCAATTTTCCTGGACGCACCGTGTTCAAGCGAAAGGCACGTTCTTTCCGACAAAAAATACCTTGACATCTGGTCGCCAGCAAGAATAAAGGGGCTTTCCGTAGAGCAGTGGGCCCTTCTTTCCAGCGCATGGAGGATTCTAAGGGAAGGCGGCTACCTTGTCTATGCAACATGCGCCCTGAACCCCCAGGAAAACGACGGCGTAGTGGCAAGACTAAAGAAAAAGTTTGCGGATGCGCACTTTCTTTCTACGGAAGATGTAAAAAAAATCTTTGGGCGCAACGTGCAGAGGCTTTTGCCCTTTGCAAAGATGCCCGAATGCGGATTTTCGCTTGAGGAAGTCTTTTCCCGAGCAGAAAGGACGGAATTTGGCTTCCACATCCTGCCGGACACTGCTTTTGGCTGCGGCCCCCTGTATTTTTCCTGCATAAAAAAATGCAAGTTTTAAGCCGATACCTATCTTGTAAAATATCCTGTTTTGTTTTAGAATTGAGGTATTGTTAGGGAATAAAATATGTTAAACGATGGAACCCATGAGCAGAAACTTCAGCAGATAGCAGAAATAGAAAAGCGTCTTAGCGAAATAAAGGATGAAGACATTCTTTTGGAGAACATCCTTGTTGCGGCTTGCGAGATTGTAAATGCGGACGCGGGCTCAATATATTCCTTTGACGAAAGCTCTTCTGACCTTACAATCCGTTACAGCGTGAACAAGACCCTGCAGAACCGCCTTGCAAAGGGAGAAAAGCTTCCTTTCTCCTCCTTCAAGATGACGGCTACCTCCCAGTCCATTTCCGGCTACTGTGCCCTAAACAAGACAATCATAAACATACCAGACGTCTACAACATGGACGAATTCATAGACAAGGAAAAGACAAAGCCAAGGCCCTACAACTTTAACCAGCTCAGCGACCTTGCCACTTCCTACCGCACAAAGTCCATGCTAACTTTCCCGCTCACCATGACCAACGGGCGCGTACTGGGCGTACTGCAAATAATAAACGCGGCAGACAGCGAGGGCAACATAATCCCCTTCGACACCGACTCTGAATTCTATATCTCCCACTTTGCGTCTTCCCTTGGACAGATTTACGAATATGCCTATCTTACCAAGCAGCTCATTGAACGCTTGGTGCGCATGGCAGGCTACCGCGACCCAAAGGAAACCGGTGCCCACGTAGAGCGCGTTTCTAGCTTCTCCGTGGAAATTTACGACCGCTACGCCTCAAACAAGAACATTCCCCAGAAGGAGCGCGAAAAATTCCGCGACACCCTAAAGCTTGCGGCAAAGTGCCACGACGTTGGAAAGGTTGCAATTCCGGACGTAATACTAAAGAAAAACGGCCCTCTCACCGACGAGGAAAGGTCAATAATGAAGGGCCACACCTGTATTGGAGCCCAAATCTTTACCCCGGTAGAAAGCGAGCTGGACGCAATGGCCCGCGACGTGTGCCTGCACCACCACGACCGCTGGGACGGAGGCGCAAAAGGCTATCCTGGACGCTTTGAAGACTACATGTCCTTTGAGCCGGGAACCCCAGTTCCGCCGGTAACTCAGATTTTTAAGGGCGAGGACATTCCTCTTGCGGCCCGCATTGTTGCCGTGGCAGACGTTTACGATGCCCTCCGCCACATGCGTTCTTACAAAAAGGAGTGGACTGCCGACATGACCTTTGAAGAGATTCAGAATGAGCGTGGAAAGCAGTTTGACCCCGACCTTGTGGATGCCTTTGTTCAGATAAGAAATCGCCTGGAGGCAATAAACAAGAGCCTTACGCCAGAGGAATAGCTTTTTCTTTCTTTTTTCTTTTTTTTGGAGCCGACTGATTTTGGAACTGCCCCTTCGGGATGCCATTTATTACGGGCTTTCCGGGGCTTGCCCTCGCGGCCGGTGCTGCGCACGCACTTGGGGTTGCAGGCAACCCCGTGCCCCCTCCAATCCCGGCTAGGCTTAATATTGACCCGGCTTGCGCACTTTTTACTGGCGCTTCATTGCAACACCGTCCACCGTGCACTTACCGTTCTCTATGTCTATGGAGTATGACTTTCCGTCCGTTGTAAGCACGACAATTCCGTTGTCAAAGTTTCCGGAATCAAGTACGTAGGTAAAAGTTCCCGTGTAGTCTTGGCCTTCTTCCACAAAGTAGATTTTTCCGCTCTGGTCTGTGTAGAAAAACAGCTGGTAAATTCCGCTTCCGCCCGTGTTCTTGAATGAAGCTGCGATTTTTTTTGCCGGCTGTGCCCAGATGGAGGCAGAAAAAAGGAAAAGAACAGTAAAAATAAGTGCCACTTTAAAAAAAATCTTCATATACACCTCCAGACCTTCTAATGTGGTCAATTTTGAGTTCTACAAATGCATGTCATTCTCGGGCTTGACCCGGGAATCTTTTAAAGCAGATTATCGGGTCGAGCCCGATAATGACACGGCTTGTGCCAAAAACTCGACTTTCAACCTAATATTCTATATGTTAAATAAAAAAACTGTCAACTTTAAAATGCCTTTATGTGGCAAAGGTTACAGACTTGGAAGCTGGTTGCAGCCGTGAAAGCCTTTCAAGAACCCTGTCCATGCAGCAGGCAAAGTCGTGGGCTTCTTTTTTTCCGTAGGATGTCTTTTTGCCGCCTGTGCTTATGCCAAGGTTTGCCCACTGTATGCTAAGCTCCCTTTCCTTTAGCATTGTGTCCACGTTTTCCCTGTTGAATTCAACGCCACGGTCGTTTATTGCAGCCACACCTTTTTCTACCAGCCTCTTGGCAAGGGGAATGTCCCTGGTTGCCACCAGGTCTCCTATTTTTGCATTTTCTGCTATAAAGTCGTCCGCTGCACCCGGAGTGTTGGGGCATACCTGCATTGTAAAAAGAGGGCTTTCCACACCAAAGGGTATTGGACGGTTTGCAACAAAAGTAAGGGGAATTTCCCGCCTCTTTGCTGCCTTTAAAAGGGTTTTCTTTGCTGGGGCAGGGAAGGAGTCTGCATCCACCCAAATCCGCATTTGTTCTGAGGGGGAGTTTTGGCTATTCTGCTGAACTTCCATCGGCATCCAGCACTTCGTCTATTTTTTCTATCATTTCCATGGCGATTCTTTCCGCTTCATCGTCATGGATTACCTTGTCGTATGAATAGTTTTGCTTTTTTGACTTGTATAGCTCGTCCACAAGGGTAAGGCCTGCCAGTATGCTTGTCTGCAATGGGTCACCCACCCGTGCGGAACCTTGGATTGCGTCTGTTATTTGCCTGTAGTAGGAAAGTAGTTTCTTTAAGTATTCATCGTTTTCATTAGCCTGAACTGCAAAAGAAGCACCTAGTACATCAATACGAAGTTTTCCCATGGCAATCCCCGCTAATGCTAAAATATGTCAAATTCTGAATTTATAGAATTTTTCTGTTCAGATGGATTTTCTTCTGCTGAATTTTCTTCTGATGAATTTGCATCTGCTGAATTGTGCTCGTCGCCAAAAAGCGATACGTCTTCGTTGGATTCTGGTCTTTCCATAGAAGAACTCTGGTGAACATAGGCTTCTGCGGCGTTGTGGAGTCCCGGCTGCTGGGCCTGATCGTTGCTGCGCATTGCCTCTGATTCCTGCTCAATGAGGTCTGTCTCGCCATTGTTGGAAGAGTAGTCAACTACCTTTTCTTCTTCTTCCACTTCTTCCTGGCTCTGATTCTCTGAAGGGGAGTCTGGCTGCTGGCCAGAAACTGAATCCTGTACGGAAGAACCGCTGTTCAGAATGGAATTTTCCACAATGTCCAGCTGGTTCAGCGCATGCAGGATTGTAGACTCGATCTTGTCCTGTTCAGATTCAAGTGTAGAAACAAACTCCGTTTTGTCAGTCAACGCTTTTGTAAGCTCTGTGCATTTGCTACGCAAAGCATCGTTGTCTGCCTTAAGCTGTTCAATCTCGGATGTAAGACCCTTGATTTTTTCTACAGCTGTCTCTACTTTTTTCTGCAATAACAAAACTTGATCGAGTGTAATCATAAACTGCTCCTAAAAAGCTTAGGCTTCTAAGGCTTTCTTTGCTACTTCGATTACAGCCTTGAATGCTGCAGGATCTTCAATAGCCATGTTGCTCAAAGCCTTGCGGTTAAGAGTAACTCCAGCCTTTGCAAGTCCGTTGATAAAGCGGCTGTATGAAAGACCTTCATCGCGTACTGCTGCGTTAATACGAGCAATCCACAGTGAGCGGTACTGTCTCTTCTTTTCCTTGCGTCCTGAGTACGCATGGTCGAGTGCCTTTACAACAGCGTCTTTAGCGGCCTTGTAGTTTGATTTTCTGTCGCCGTAAAAGCCCTTTGCAAGCTTTAAGATTTTTGCACGGCGGTTTTTTCTTTTTGAACCATCAACTGCTCTTGACATAAGTATCTCCTAAAAATTAATGCATCAACCGTACGGAAGCTGCTGTTTGCGGATTCTTCTTGCTGAGTCTTCAGAAAGAAGGCCTGCGTGGCGCAAGTTTCTCTTGCGTTTAGGTGATCTCTTTGTCAAAATATGGCGAAGATTCATCTTCTTGTACTTTACCTTACCAGAACCTGTAAGGTGAAACCTCTTTGCTGAGGATTTCTTTGTCTTCATCTTAGGCATAATTAAAACCTCTACTTTTTGACTTTTGAGCTGAGTGTCATAGACATAAACTTTCCGTCCATAGCGGGAGCTTTTTCTATGGCAAAGGAGCCGGGGGTAAGTCTCTTTTCAACCTCTTTTAGGACGTCAAATCCGAGTTCTGTGTGGGCAAGTTCCCTTCCGCGGAAACGGATGGTTACTTTTACCTTGTCGCCCTCGTCTAAGAATTCCTGTACATGCTTTGCCTTTGTGTCAAGGTCGCCTGAGCCGATTTTTGGCTGCATGCGAATTTCCTTTAACTTGAGCACCTTCTGGTTTTTCTTGGAGTCACGGAGTTTTTTCTCCTGTTCAAACCGGTACTTTCCAAAGTCCAGTATCTTGCAAACCGGCGGATTAGCGTTGGGAGAGACTTCAACAAGATCCAAATCCCTGTCTCTTGCCATTTTGAGGGCTTCCAGCGTAGGTACAATGCCCTTCTGTTCACCTTCATCATCAATGAGCCTGATTTCGCGCACACGAATTTGCTCGTTTACGCGCATTCCCTTATTGTCTGCCAACGATCCTCCTACGTGCCTGTAGACACTTGTAATAGCATATAGAATATTTTAGCAGAAAATAGGGAACTTTGTCTAGTCGATGTCTTGTTTTTTTATGTTTTTTATAAGAAATAATGCCAGGGCAAAGCCTGTGTATGCAAGTGAAAGTGCGTACAAGAGGAAAGACTCTCCGTTGAAGTACCTGTATGTTTCCAAAAGCGGAGGGATAATGCCAGCTCCCAGGGAAAGAATTGCGGCTGCTATGAAAAGCTGTATGCGCATTGATTTTTTTGCGGATGCTGCAAAGCGGAAGAATACGCTTGCCAAAAGGCTGAATCCTGCGAAGAGAATTGGCTTATATAATAGAAGAAACTTTGAGTGCCTTTCCATGGAGGAAATTATTTCGTATGGAATTAAGACTGCGTAGAACATTGCAAGTAAGGCAAATAATGATGCTGCCTTGTAGTTTGCGTCGTCCTTGACAAGTACAAAGTGAAGGATTCCAAGAATTAGGACAGGAAGCAGTATGTTGTTCAGGAAGAGCTGCATGAAATTTTGTGCAACCGAGTCAATCCAGAGGTGGTGGGAATAAATGAAGAATTCCTTTATGCAGCAGATTACAGTGGCAAGCAAAAGGGCTGCAACCGCCTGTGGAACAAAGTTTCTGAATGTATAGTTTTTGTCTAGTGCGACAACTGCGCCTGCAAAAAGCGGAATAATCAAAATCAAAAATAAATACATGACGCTACGATAGCATAAAAATTAAATTTATTCAACTCTGTGCAAATACAAGGGGGAAGGTCTTCCCCTCGCGCCCACTTCGTTGGTCGCTACCCCTTCTCCTAGGGGGGAGTCCCCCTAAGACCCCCTTTATGCTGAACACTTTTCTGTCATTCCGGATGGTCGCTGTCATTCCGAACTTGATTCGGAATCTGTGGAAGATGGCGCTAGGACTTACACAGATGCTGAGTCAAGCTCAGCATGACGGCTTGCAGTTCAGGGTGACGGTGTGACGGTTTGCAGTTTGTGGGGCGTGCGGTCATTCCGAACTTGATTCGGAATCTGTGTAATGTGAATGTAAAACTTACACAGATGCTGAGTCAAGCTCAGCATGACGGTGGGTGGGACAGACCCTGAAACAAGTTCAGGGTGACGGTTTGTAGTTTGGGGGCGTGCGGTCATTCCGAACTTGATTCGGAATCTGTGTAATGTGAATGTAAAACTTACACAGATGCTGAAACAAGTTCAGCATGACGGCTTGCAGTTCAGGGTGACGGAAGGATGGCATGACGGGGGTGGGGCAGGCCCTGAGTCGAGCTCAGGGTGACGGCGTGACGTTTTTTAGCGCAAGGGTTACTATTTGTATTCAAATTTCATGATGTAGAATTTTGCGCTGTTATTTGGTTTTCCGTTGTCAACATGGATGTCGTTTCTTGCGGTAGGAGAACCGGATTCTCCACCCAGTGCAGAGTCAATGTCTGAATTGTCTTCGTCGAAATACCAGGAATGAACGGTTTCTTCTCCTGCAAGCCTTAGTGATGTTTGAACTCTTGTATTACCGTTAGTAATGCCTGTTATTTCCAGCGTGCAGTAACGGCCTGCGGTTGTCTTTACTACATATTTTGTCCCTATCATGTGCCTCCATTGCTTTGATCCTCTTTCTCCCGACGTTTTTTGCATTATTAGGTCGGCAGAGGTTTTTGCATCGTCGCTGTCTATGAGCGTTTGCATGTCGGTTAAGGTTAGGCTTGCCAGGTTGTCTTTCCAGACATTGCCTTCTTTGTTTATTGTGTAGGTTGAATCTGAAAGTGCAAATTTTGTGTTGTTTGCTTCAATTAATGCGGCAGTTTCTCCTAGGACAGTTACATTCATTGTGCAGGTTGCCGGTGTGATTGTTGCGACGGGTGCTGATGCGGTTAATGCTCTCGATATGATTATTTTTGATGAGCCAGATAGATAAACGTCGTTGGAAGAGTTAACCTTTGCACTACCGCCCATTTTAAAAGTGTCGTTTTGTGCGCTGTTGACGTACACGCCAGAGCCATTGACGCCAGCTGCCACTGTGTTGCCGGTGATTGTTCCACCGAGCAGTTCAACGGTGCCTGCCGCAAAGACCCCGCCACCGCCGTAGTTAGCAGAAGCACTTTCAGATGTTGCTGCGGAGTTACCGCTTATGGTACCTCCATACATTGTGAATGTTCCTTGCACGTTGTACACACCGCCGCCCATGTATGTAGACTCGTTTCCGCTTATGGTGCCGTCATACATATTAAATGTTGCTCTGTTCATAACGCCAGCTCCAGAAAAGACTATGCTTGAGCCTTCTTGTACCCCATTCCCGCTGATTGTGCCGCCGTTCATTGTGAATGTTCCGCTGTCGTTGTAAACACCGCTGCCTCCTGACATCGCTTTGTTGGTGCTTATAGTACCGTCATTCATTGTGAATGTTCCTTTGTTGTAGACACCGCCACCATCACCTCCAATTTGGTTTCTTCCAGTGCCTGTTGTTCTTGCCAGGTTTCCGCTGATTGTGCCTCCGTTCATGGTAAATGTTCCTACGTTGTACACTCCGCCACCATGCGTAGCCTTAGCGCTTGTGTTGCCCGTGATTGAGCTTCCGCTTTTCATTGTAAGGTTTCCGCTTGTAGCAACGTAGACGCATAGGCCATTGTAGACAGTGTTGCGGCCGATTGAGCTGGGAACACCTCCTCCTGTAAGGGTTACGCTTTTTATGGTTACGCTTGTATTGCTGGCTACGTACAGTACGCGCCCCTTTTGGTTTGCGTCTATTGTAGCCCCGCTTCCTTCACCTATGATTGCAAGGTTGCCTATGGTGCTGCTTACGTCTATGAGGGCGTTGCCACTTATGTTGCTCGTGGGGGCGGTAGGGGTTCCCGAAACATGAAGTTCCCAGGGGTTGTCTGTTCTTATTTCGCTTGCTCTGATGCCTTTTGATGCAACTTCGTTAAGGCGGGTCATGGCTTTTTCTATTGTGGCAAAGGGGAGTTCGCTTGTTCCGTTACCGGACGTGTCGTTGCCTGTTTGTGACACATAGATTTTTCTGTAGACGAAGGTTTCTACGCATTCCTTTGTTACTCTAAAGCCTGCTCCCAGGTGAGGGGCTGTTTCGCTTGTCCAGCTGCTAGTTGTGAGCTCTGGGTAGACTGAGACGTATTCTGTGCAGGAGTAAATTGGCTTTGCGCCATTGCTTTCGTTTATGCTTGATGTGTAAAAGTTTAGGGTAAGCGGGTATGTACCGGTCGTGACGTTGTCTGCGCTTATTGTTATTGGGGATGACGTGCTGTTGCCAGAAGGTATAAGGCCTCCGCTGAAAGCCCATGTGCAGTAACCTATTTTGCTGTCTGCTGTCCAACTTATTGTTAGGTTTATGTTTCCCTGTCCGCTTGCAGGTCCCATGGCAAGGCTTGTGTTGGCGTCCGGTTTTGACTTGGAAAGGGTTACGGTTTCTGTTTCGCTTTGCATTACGCAAGTTCCGCCGCTTGCCTTTGCGTATGCGGTGATTTGCCAGCTGCCGGCTGTTAGGTTTGTGAATGTGTAGGTTGAACCGTCTTCTGACGTGGTTGTTTCTTTACGGCCGTCGCTTCTTTCTGCTTCTACGGTGTATGTAAGGCCGGACATGTCTGGCACTGCGTTTCGTGCGCTTGGAGTTGCATTTGTTACTTCTGCCGGGGCTGCGTCTGCGTATGGCATGGTAAATCTTCCGCTAAGGGTGTATCTTTGGGCTTCTGGGGCATCGGGTGCCGAAGGGGTTGCAAGGCCGGAGCATGATGGCGTAAGCAAGAGCAGAAGGGTTGTCGCGGTGAGAGATATGAATGTAAGGAATCTTTTTTTCATGGTGAACTCCTTTTTGTAGAGCAACTCTATTCTATATTATACGGCATTTTAGGAGAAAATCAAGTAATTTTTTAGAAGGCAAGTGCAAAACTTGTACAGACCCTGAGTCAAGCTCAGGGTGACGGTTTTTAGCTTAGGGTGACGGTTTTCAGTTTGGGGGCGTGCGGTCATTCCGAACTTGATTCGGAATCTTAGGAAAATCTTTTGTCGCTGTTAATTTTTTTAGGAAATAAATCCCCTATTTGCATATATTATATTTGGTTCTATTTGTTAATAGGGGCTGGAATCCGGGAGTTGTACAGTTGTTGTTTGTGAGGGGGATGTTTATTGGTTGCGAAACGGCCCTTCGACAGGCTCAGGGACCGACGGTGACGCTACGCCACGGGGGCAGGGAACGGAGAGGCTTTCTTGCCAAATAGTAAAAAGCGTATGGATGCGCGGGTTAGCAGCCTGCAGAACTGCATAGCAGTTCTGCAATATCCAAAAAAATCCATGGAGGGATTGTCTCTTTCTTGCCAAATAGTAAAAAGCGCATGGATGCGCGGCTTAGCAACCTGCAGAAGTGCAAAGCGCTTCTGCAATCATAAAAAAATCCATGGAGGGATTTTTTTATGCACGTACGCCGCCGTGGAGCCCCTTTAGTCCCGCGCAGCGGGATGAGGGTTACCGAAGGGCGGAAGGGCGGTGGCGCATAGGCCTGTTCGGTCGAATTAGCCAAAAGGTGGAATGGTTGAGCGGATAGAGGTACCGTCCAAAAAAGATGGCTTATTGAAGGTCTATTATTGAACAATCGCGCTTTATGGTGTATTATATGTATACAGGCTTAAGTTAGAGATGGCTTTGCCGAATATTTTTGCCTCTGTTTATGGGGTTTTTAGGAGTTTTTTATGGCAGAAAAGAAAGAACACAAAATCGTGTCTGCATCAACTGGCGCGGATATTACAGGAAAGCCACGTCCTGCGGCATCGGCTGCGGCTGGCGTGAAGTCCGGAAACGCAACTGGTCTTCGCATTGGCGCGGTACTCTTTTGGATTGCGGCTTTGGCATTTGAAGTGCTTGCTATTGCGCTGATTCTTGAAAAGCTTCTTATCCTTCCGAAGATTCAGCCTTTGCACAAGGGTATTGCGGCTCTTGTTCTTGACATGGTTTGTGTAATCGTTGGTTCTCAGTTCTGGAAGAAGGCTAACCACATTGACCCGGCTTCTCAGAAGAATGCCCTTAAGTTCTGGCTGTGGAACAACATGGGCGTTATTGTTGCGGCTGTTGCATTTATTCCCTTTATTGTTCTTTTGCTTACAAACAAGGATGCTGACAAGAAGACAAAGGCTGTTGGTACTGTTGTTGCGGCTATTTTCCTTGCAATTTCTGGTCTTGCAAGCTATGACTGGAATCCTATTTCCCAGGAAGCTGTTGAGGCTGCAACCCGCGGACAGAGCGTTTACTGGACAGAGCATGGTAAGAAATTCCATACTCACGATGACTGCCAGGCTCTTGACCGTTCAGAGACTCTTGTGAATGGTACTGCACAGGAAGCTATTGACGCTGGAAAGGGCACAATCTGCAAGTTCTGCGAGAAGCGCGATGCTAAGGAGCTTGAGGCTGCACAGGCTGCAATTGATGCTGGTGCAGAGGCTCCTGCTGCTGTTAACGAGTAATTTTTTTAGGCGACCGTTCTTTTTGGACGGCTGGCGTTTGACTTTTCCCGGTGGTTTTGGCTGCCGGGATTTTTTTTTGTCTTGGGGGTTGCGGTTTTGGTACGTCATTTCGGGCTTGACCCGGAATCTGTGGAAGGTGGGGGGCAGACCCTGGGGCAAGCTCAGGGTGACCGGTTAGCGGTTGCAGCTGGCTGTACTTTTAAGTGGCTTTCGATGGAAGAGGCTCTAAATATTTTTGGCCGATACGAAGAATATCATAAAACAAACATTGCAGATTTTGGCTTGTATCGAAGAGAATATTTTGCCTTAAAGGAATATAAAGCCCATGTCAGATAAGTATTCAGAGGTTTATAAATGATTTTCAAATATAATGAAAGAGTTAATGTACAAGAGATTTGCGATTTACGGCAGTCAGTTGGCTGGAACAGAATGGAAAAGGAAATGGCGGATCCCAGACTGAAGTCTTATTATCACATTGCTGTTTATGACGAAGAGAATCAGAAGCTTATCGGGTTTGTTGACAGCATTTCAAATGGTGTTACAGATGCCTATATTCAGGATTTAATGGTTCATCCGGATTTTCAGGGTAAGGGGCTTGGTAGTGAACTTATGAATAAGATGATTGACTATTTGAAAAAAGCAGGTATTTATATGATTTCTGTTCTT
>ODAI013658805.1_pt1 | contig 16458 bp, 13 predicted proteins | sample 1539321 | NCBI WGS metagenome assembly ODAI01 (sample SAMN02144231, study PRJEB22623) | gut metagenome | biome: sheep rumen | host: Ovis aries | place: New Zealand | reverse complement strand
TGGCGCTTGTTTCACTCGCTCAATCTGTGCGTGAACGTTAATCTGCTTTCGCACACGGCGCTATATATGAAACGGAGCTTTATTGGCGGTGCATACGCCTCCTTTCCACGCTGGCGCTTGTTTAACTCGCTCACTTTCTGCGGAAACGCTAATCTGCTTTCGCGCACGGCACGGAATTTGCACTGACACGATTTGTAGGGAATGCCGTTTACGGCGTTCCGCAATTACATACAGCTATGGTAAGGGCGGAGCTTATCCGCCCTTATGACAGCTGGACCGATACGAAAAACATTATGAAAAGAATTGTAAAAAAGTACAGCCATAATCGTATACTGCTTATTTCTGCGGTCACCAATGCGATCATCGGCGCTGCATTTCTCGGAATGTACTTTGCAGTAGACAGCATTTCCGATGATATTATGAACTCCAATCCGGTAGTAAAGTTCCTGCTTTTACCGGGGTGGCTCTTTCTGGAGTTGTTTTCGGTCGCAGGACTTGCCATAGGAGTGCCATGTACGGTATGCGGCATTATCTGCTTTATACTTGTTGTCCCTTATCTCGGACGTATGCACAGTATACGAAAGGCTCGCAGAAAAAACGGCAGAAAGATACCGAAGGAGCTGCTCGAAGAAATGCTTGAGACCGGCGAGCTTGAAAGGGCTGAGTACGAACGGGAGCTTGCGAAATACACTACGGCAAAGGAGAAGTCTGATGAAAGTGAAGAGCCGAAGATCTCGGCAAAGGACGTTCTTCTCCGGATAGTGGGAGCGGCTTTGGTATTAGGGATAATGATAGGTCTGCCGGTGGCAATAGGCTATTTTCTCGGCATACTGCATTAAAACACAGCAAAGGAACAATATATGAACAAACTCAAAGGCGCGATTTTTGATATGGACGGTTTGCTGATAGACACCGAGAAGCTCTATCTCCGCTATTGGAAGCAGTCTGCGGCTGATTTCGGCTACGATATGCGTGACGAGCACGTCTACGCGATACGCAGTCTTGCGCGGAAATACTCTATCCCTAAGCTCAAGAGCTTTTTCGGAGAGGACTTCCCGACGGAGGAGGTCCGTGCCCACCGCACTGAGCTGATAAACGCTCACATAGCGGAGCACGGCATCGACCTGAAAAAGGGACTTTTCGAGCTGCTGGACTACCTTCGGGACAAGGGCGTCAGACTGGCTGTCGCTACGGCTACTCCGCGCGAAAGGACGCTGAAATACCTTGAAAAGATAGGTGCAGCCGACCGTTTTGACGCTGTTGTCTGCGGAGATATGGTCACGAGCGGCAAGCCTGATCCCGAGATATACCTCACGGCTGCAAGGGAACTCGGTCTGCCGCCGGAGAACTGCGCGGCGTTCGAGGACTCTCCCAACGGACTAAAGGCTGCAAGAGCAGCAGGCTGTCAGGTCATTATGATACCTGATATGACTCAGCCCCAGCCCGAGGACGAACCGTTCTATGATGCGGTATACAGCAGTCTTGACGAGGCGAAAGACTTTTTCGAGAGGAGGGAAGCGTGATGCCGAGCGTATCACAGGTATTCGAGATCCCCGGCTATTATTACTTCGATGCCGGCAACGATTTTTCCGGAAGCAAGGGCGATTTTGCCTATAAGATCATAAACGGCGAGCGTTTCCGCGCTATCGCGTGGCACGGCAGACTCTGTTCAATGAAGGCTGAGATAGAACACGAGGCGGATTTTGAGCGGACTCCCGATGGCTTTGCTGCACTGGTCAAGTGGCTCGAAGATACATATAGTAAATAAGAAAGGGACGGACGGTGTTCGTCCTTTTTTATGTTCCGGCAGTCTTTTCAGGCGTTTCAATGTTAGAGGAAGGTTAAATAAGACCTCGATTTATTACAAAATCGGTTGAATTCGTCACAAAATTGTTACAGAAAAGATACAATTTCGGGAGATGCGTGATTAATAGACAGTAAACGGTTGACTTTTGCAAGGAATACTGTTAAAATATATATGATGCGCAACTATGCGTATGTCAATCTGATACAAAGGAGGAGCAGCTTTGGGAGAGCAGAAATTCTGTTATAAGTGTATGGAAAAGATAGATCCGCAGCTCCATATCTGTCCGCATTGCGGCTATGACAATAATACTCCGGCTGACCTTATGTATATCGCTCCCGGAACGATCCTTCGCGATAGATACCTCATCGGCGCACTTCTTGAATACAACGGCGAGGGTGCTTCCTATGTCGGCTACGATATGGCAACAGAGTGCCGCGTACTCATCAGGGAGTATATGCCCATAAACCTCTGCTCAAGAGTCAAGGGTAAGGCTACTATCAGCGTAAACTACAACAATCTTGCCAAGTATAAGGCATTTATGGCTGAATATACCGAGCTCAACAAGTCGCTCGCACGGCTCAGGAACGATTCAAATATCATTCCTGTGCTCGATATGTTTGCCGAGAATAATACGACCTACACTGTGTTCGAGAGCGTCGAAGGCGTAAAAATGCTCGACTACCTCAAGGACAATGCCGGTGAACTCAGCTGGGATCAGGTATCGCGTCTCTTCCCGCCGCTCTTTACGACTATCGGCAGACTCCATAACGCAGGTATTATCCACAGGGCTATCAGTCCTGAGACCGTATATATGACCGATAAGGGAGAGCTCCGCCTTTCAGGCTTCTGCATCTCACCGGTCAGAACTGCCAACGCAGGGCTTGAATACGAGCTTTTCAAGGGTTATGCAGCTCCGGAGCAGTATTCCGCCAATATCGACAGCAGACAGGGCTCGTGGACCGATGTTTACGGCATCTGTGCGCTCATCTACCGCGCACTCACAGGCTGTATGCCGGTCGATTCCACAAGCAGGCTCGCTCACGATGACCTCTGTGAACCCGCTGTGCTCAATTCGCGTATACCGCAGCACGTTTCGCGCGTTATTATGGACGGTATGAACCTCAATGTCCGTGACCGTATCCAGACTATCACAGAGCTCGTTACACGTCTCTTCGAGCAGCCGCCTGTTATCAGGAACGCCGCTCCTATACCTCCGCGTCAGGAGCAGATACCTCCGCAGCAGCCGGTCAACAATTACGCTCAGTATCCTCAGAACGAGCAGCGTCAGCCTGTGTACCGCGATCAGGCTCCGCCTCCGCCGTATGGCTACGGTCAGCAGCCTGACGACTACTACGACGAGGAATACCGCTATGAAAAGGTGAATACAGTTGACAGACTGAAGGTGCCGGTAATTATCGGAATACTCCTTCTCTCTATCCTGATGATACTCATAGTCGTTATATACAACATCCTTCACGATCCGACCAGAGACGAGAAACCGGCAGCAAGCCGCAGTACGTCTGTTTCTGACAACGTTGTCTCCGGTACTACCGGCACGACTACCTCCGAGCCCTCCTCTGAGGTTCAGGATACGGAAGTTCCGCTGCTCACAGGAAAGTTCTTCGAGCACGAAAAGGAAAAATGGGCAGAGTATGTCGTTCTCGATCCTGTATACGAGTACAACAACGATTATCCCGATAACGATATGATCTTTGAACAGCTCACCGAAGCCGGCAGTATGGTGCCTAAGGGAAGCGTTATCAAGGTCAAGGTCAGCAAGGGACCTGAGTCGGCTATTATCCCGGACTATACCGGATGTACAGTTGCTCAGTACAAGAATAAGCTGGAAGCATCAGGTATCTCCGACAACTACCAGTTCATCGAGATCAAGAACCCCTACTACGGAGTTCCTGATTCTATCGTAGAGCTTCAGGTGGACGGAAAGAGAGTAAACTCCGGAACTTATTTCAACAATAAGGAAAATAAGAAGCTGACTGTTTACTACATCTCCGCAGATGCACAGATACCTCAGCAGACCGAGGCTCCGCAGCAGCAGGAGACTGAGACAGAAGCAGAGACCGAGTCTCAGACAGAAGCTCCGCAGGAACAGCCTCAGCAGCAGGAACAGCCACAGCAGCAGGAGCAGCCTCAGCAGCAGGAGCAGCCTCAGCAGCAGGAACAGCCCCAGCAGCAGGAACAGCCTCAGCAGCAGGAACAGCCCCAGCAGCAGGAGCAGCCCCAGCAGCAGGAACAGCCTCAGCAGCAGGAACAGCAGCAATAATGTATACCACGGGCGGCATTAGCCGCCCTTTTCTTTTGCACAGAGATGTTGCTATTTTTTTACTGGTGTGGTATAATAATAAATAGTATATTTTTGTCAGGAAGGATACGGAAATGGATATAAAGGAAAACGTCAGGGCGTTGTCAGAGGTTCAGGGAGCTTCCGGAAACGAGACTCCGGCTGCTGAGCTCGCACTCTCAATGCTCAGGAAATATTGTCCCGATGCAGATATAGTCAGCGGGAACGTCATCGGAAAACTCGGCGTACACACCGAGGGAAAGTCTTCTCTCGTGCTTGATGCTCATATAGATCAGGTAGGATTTATCGTTACATACATCACGGACGAGGGCTTCGTTAAGGTCGGAAATCTCGGCGGCATCGACCGCAGGCTGCTTCCGGCACAGCCTGTCGTTATACACGGAAAGCGCGATATAAAGGGCGTTATCTGCTCCGTGCCGCCGCATCTTCTCAGCGGCGACAGCGAGGTTCTGAGCATTGACGAGGTGTCGGTCGATACCGGTCTGAACGCGGAGGAGCTCCGCGGGCTTGTTTCTCAGGGCGACAGCATAACTTTTGATGTGAAGTTCAGGCAGCTTGCCGGCGAGCGCGTCACAGGCGGCGCTATGGACGACCGCTGCGGTGCTGCGGCTATACTCCGTGCGCTCGAAATACTCGGAAGCTCAGAAACACGCTTCAATGTCAGTGTTATTTTTTCGACTCAGGAGGAGCTCGGCGAAAGAGGTGCGAAGATAGGCGCTTTCACGCTTGATGCCGATATTGCATTAGCCGTTGACGTAAGCTTTGCCTACGCGATCGGCGAGGACGAGCAGAAGTGCGGAAAGCTCGGCGGCGGTCCTATGATAGGCATTTCACCGAGTCTCGACAGACAGCTCTCAGAGGAGCTCATCGCAGTTTCGGAGAGGGAGAATATTCCTTATCAGCGCGAGGTTATGAGCGGACTTACCTCCACGAATGCCGATCAGTATTCCGTCAGCCGCGGCGGTGCAAGAGCCTGCACAGTTTCGATACCGCTCAGGAATATGCACACTCCCGTCGAGGTCATAGACCTTGCCGACGTCGAGAACACTGCCAGACTCCTTGCGCAGTACATTAAGGAGGCGTGACAATGAAGGAATTACTGAAAGAACTCTGCCTTATCGACGGCGTTTCGGGTGACGAGAGCGCTGTCCGTGAAAGGATAATCGAATTGATAGACGGCTTCTGCGAGTACAGAGTCGATCCGCTCGGAAGCCTTATCTGCTTCAAGAAGGGACTCAAAACTCCGGAGAAGAAGCTGATGATATGCGCGCATATGGACGAGGTAGGCTTTATCGTGACCTATATCCGTTCAGACGGAACGCTCAGCTTTGACTGTGTGGGCGGCATTGATCCGTCCGTCATCATCGGCAGACAGGTGACTGTGAAGAGCAGTATCACCGGCGAAAAGCTGTACGGCGTTGTAGGTTCGACTGCTGTCCACAATCTCAGCAAGGAGCAGCGCGAAAAGGCTCCAAAGACCGACAGCCTCTATATCGACATCGGTGCGGCTGACAGGGCTGAGGCTGAAAAGCTCGTCCGTCAGGGGGACTGCGCTTACTTTGTCTCGGACTTTGAGGAGTTTGGTGAAAGACGCATAAAATCCAAGGCTATCGACGACCGCGCAGGCTGTGCTATGATGGTAGATATGATACGCGGCGAGATACCTTACGATACATATTTCGTTTTCAACGTTCAGGAGGAGATAGGTCTGAGGGGCTCGACAGCTTCTGCGTTCGCAGTTGCTCCGGACTTTGCTGTCGTCCTCGAATCGACTACCGCTGCTGACATCGACGGCAGCGAGGGTGCGAAAAGAGTCTGCGCTCTCGGAAATGGACCGGTCGTTTCGTTTATGGACCGCAGCACTCTCTACGACAAGGAGCTCTACCGCCTTGCATTTGACATTGCTGCCGAAAACGGTCTGCCCTGCCAGACAAAGTCTATGGTCGCAGGCGGAAACGATGCCGGCGCTATCCACAAGAGCGGCAGGGGAGTTCGTACCATAGCCGTTTCTATACCGTGCAGATACCTCCATTCGCCGTCGAGCGTGATAGAGTACCGCGACTTTGAAAACTCATACAGGCTTGTGAAATTACTCTCCGAAAGGATACAGCTGCTATGATAAAACTCATCGAACACGAGCACGAGCTGGACTCGCAGCTTCTGAACAAGACTCTCAACGGCAAGAAAATGCTCGCTTATATGAGAGCTTACGGTCCGAATTACGAGTTCTGCCGTTTCTACAAGATAACCGGTGATTACGGTGGAGTCGGCTATATGTTCATCATAAATTCAACGCTCATAATCTGCTCGGACGGTCAGCTCGAGCCGAGTGAGGAGCTCAATCTCTTCGTAAGTATGAACGTCCCGTTCCGTATCGAGGGTGACAGGGAGGTTCTCGAGGGAATAAAGATACCCGAGCGCTATCAGACTCTCAACAGGACGATATTTGAGCTCATACCCGATGAAACTCCCCTCGAGACCATTGAGGAGCACGTTGAGTTCAACCCCAAGCTGACCGACGTTTACAAGATACTCAGCGAAGGCTTCCCGAATATCGCGGACTTTTCCCTCTGGTATACAGATACTTCACACCGCTGCCGTCACGGCATAAGCAGGGTGTTCACCTACCGCGGCTCCACGACCGCTTCGGCAGTTTTCGACATCGGAAGCACCGTCCTCATCGGACAGGTCGCTACGAATACCGCTGCCCGCGGCAGGGGCTACGCAAGGGAATTCCTCAAGTGGCTCGCCAAATTCTTCAACGGGCTCGGCAAGAGGGCTTACCTCCTTGCGCTGGACGTCAGAGTCAGCTTCTACAAGGAGATAGGCTTCAAGGTAGTCGGACAGGAAATAGTCCTCGAGCGTATCGACGTGGTCAAGGACAATGTTACTAAGGGTAAGCTCGCCGGCTGACGCTGCCCTGACTGAAAGGATAAATTATGAACAGCAAAATCTCTGAAATATACGATTTTTCGCCCCGTCTGCTCGAGCTTGCAAAGCAGGCAGAGGAAAACTGCAGGGGCGCTTTTGCGCGTATCAGCGACATTGCCGAGTACAACGGCGCAAAGGTGCTGAAGGCTTTTACCGATAACAAGGTCAGCGAGCCCTGCTTCTACGGCTCGACCGGCTACGGCTACGGCGATGTCGGACGTGAGGTCATTGACAAGGTTTTCGCGCAGGCTCTCGGCACTGAGGACGCTCTCGTCCGCCACAACTTCGTTTCCGGTACACACGCGCTGTCCGTTGCGCTATTCGGAGTCCTTCGTATGGGCGACAAAATGGTCGCAATAACCGGCAAGCCCTACGATACTCTTGAGGAGGTCATCGGCATCAGCGGCAGCAAGGGAAATGGTTCACTTATGGACTACGGCGTTGAGTACGGACAGGTCGATCTCAACGAGGACGGTTCTCCGAAGCTCGACGAGATAACCGAGGCTGTAAAGGGGGCAAAGGTGGCGTATATACAGCGTTCGAGAGGATATTCCCTTCGTCCGGCATTCACGGTCGCGGACATTGAGAAGATGATAGCTGCGGCGCGCAAGGGCAATCCCGATGTCATAGTTATGGTCGATAACTGCTACGGCGAATTCGTCGAGGAGCATGAGCCCTCCGCCGTGGGAGCTGACATAATGATAGGCTCGCTCATCAAGAACGCCGGCGGCGGTATTGCACGCACAGGCGGATATATCGCAGGAAGAGCTGATCTCATCGAGCTCTGCTCCTACCGTCTCACCTGCGTGGGTATGGGCAAGGAGGTCGGCTGCACTCTCGGTATGAACCGCGAGCTGCTCCTCGGACTCTTCTTCGCTCCGGACGTTGTTTCAAACGCCATAAAGACCTCTGCTTTTGCAAGCGAGCTCTTCACTCTTCTCGGCTATGAGTGCTCACCGCGTAAGGACGATCAGCGCGGTGACATTATCACGGCTATAAAGCTCGGCAATGAGGAAACTCTCTGCGCTTTCTGCCGCGGTATCCAGAAGGGAGCTCCGGTGGACTCCTTCGTAACGCCAGAGCCGTGGGATATGCCGGGCTATTCCGACAAGGTCATAATGGCTGCCGGAGCTTTTACAGGCGGAGCTTCGATAGAGCTTTCAGCCGATGCACCTCTCCGCGAACCATATGCGGTCTGGATGCAGGGCGGTATAACTTACACTTCCGGAAAACTGGGAGTTATGCTCGCAGCAGCCGAGATGATGTAAGGCTTTTTGCATATAATATAATTGTACAAAAAAATATTGTGTCAGGGCTTTTCAAAAACGGAGCGATGTGGTATAATATTATTATGATATACGGACACTCAGGGGGATCAACACAAGTGTCAGAATATTTGAATGATCGTTAGATCTGGGAGATCAATTATGAGCACTATTACTTTCGATGAAGCTAAAAAAGCGGCGTTAAAGAAATATTTCAGCCGTATGAATGAACGGCAGCAGGAGGCAGTCTTTACAGTGGACGGCCCTGTTCTTGTGCTTGCAGGCGCCGGAAGCGGCAAGACGACCGTTATCGTAAACCGCATAGCTAATATGATAAATTTCGGCAAAGCCTATTCGGCAGGCGGTCAGGGCAGCAGCGAGGATATTGCCTTCCTCACCGATTACGCTGAGGGAAAGACCGATGATTTCGATACTCTCCGCGATATAGTGGCTGCTGAGCCCGTGAAGCCGTGGAACATTCTTGCCATTACCTTCACGAACAAGGCTGCCGGTGAGCTGAGGGAGCGTCTTGCAGCTATGCTCGGCGAGGACGGTATGAACATCAATGCTTCGACCTTCCACTCAGCCTGTGTGCGCATACTCCGCAGTGAGATAGGTGCGCTCGGCTATGCACAGAGCTTCACGATATACGACTCCGATGACAGTCAGCGCCTTATCAAGAACATTATGGCTGAGCTTGACATCTCCGAGAAGCAGCTCGCTCCGAGAGCGATACTCAGCGAGATCAGCTTTGCCAAGGATAAGCTCATCACCCCCGAGGAAATGAAAGCCGAAGCCGGTATGGACTACCGCAAGAAGACGATAGCGCGTATCTACCGCCGTTATCAGGAGAGACTCCGTGCGGCTGACGCTGTTGACTTTGATGATATACTCTGCCTGACTGTGGAGATATTCGAGAAATTCCCGGAGGTGCTGGAGAAGTACCAGAAGCGCTATAAGTACATAATGGTGGACGAGTATCAGGATACCAACCACGTTCAGTTCAAGCTGGTATCGCTGCTCTCGCAGGCACATAAGAACATCTGCGTTGTCGGTGATGACGACCAGAGCATATACAAATTCCGCGGCGCGAATATCGAGAATATCCTCGGCTTTGAGAACCAGTTCGAGGGCGCTAAGGTGATACGTCTCGAGCAGAATTACCGCTCGACTCAGACTATCCTCGATGCCGCAAACTCAGTTATCGCCAACAATCAGGGCAGAAAATCCAAGACGCTCTGGACTGCCGGCGACAAGGGCGACAAGATCTACTGGTACAAGGCTGTGGACGAGAATGACGAGGCGAAGTTCGTTGCCGACACTATCCTCAGCACATATAAAGAGACCGGAAGATATTCCGACAGCGCGGTTCTCTACCGTATGAACGCACAGTCAAATACAGTCGAGAGAACGCTCGTCAAGTGCGGTATACCTTATAAGGTGTACGGCGGTATGCGCTTCTTCGACCGCAAGGAGATAAAGGACGTGACCTCCTACCTTGCTTTCATCAACAACCCCAACGATATGCTCCGCTTCCGCAGGATAATCAACGAGCCCAAGCGCGGTATCGGTGACTCTACGCTTGCTCTGATAGAGGACATCAGCCGCGACCTCAAGCTGTCGCCGTATGACGTTCTGAGGACCTGCGACGAGTACGCTCCGCTCTCGAAGAAGCTCACTCCGCTGCGAAATGCCGCAGAGCTGTTCGGCTTCCTTATGGAGAAGCGCGAGGAGCTGCCGCTTGATGAGTTCTTTGATCTGCTGCTTGATAAGACCGGCTATATGGACTACCTCAAGACTCTTGAGAACCCCGATACAAAGATCGAGAACGTGCAGGAGCTTCGTTCCTCGATAGTTCAGTATATGAACGAGAACGATGAGCCCGACCTCAGCGGTTTCCTTGAGGAGGTCGCACTCTACTCCGAGGCTGACCGCGATAACTCCACGGACGACAGAGTAACGCTGATGACAGTCCACTCCGCAAAGGGACTTGAATACGAGAACGTTTTCGTTATCGGTCTCGACGACGGCATCTTCCCAAGCTCACGCAGCTTTGACAGCGAGGAGGATATGGAGGAGGAGCGCAGACTTGCATATGTTGCGATAACCCGTGCAAAGAAGAAGCTCTACCTCACAAATGCGAGACAGCGTATGATATTCGGTCAGACTCAGCACAACGTTACTTCACGCTTTATGCGCGAGATAGGCTCGGAGCTCGTTGAAAAGCACGACAATGCCGCAGCTATGAAAAACAGGCTCGCTCAGGAGGAAAAGACCGTTACCGCGGTACACTCCGCAACGCTCCAGCAGCAGCTCGCAAGGAACAAGATGCACGCCGGTTCTGCCGCAGTAAAGGAGTCTGTTACATATGCCGCCGGAGAAAAGGTGCTCCACAACGTTTTCGGCGAGGGAACTATCCTCTCAGTGAAGCCTATGTCGAACGACTCGATGCTCGAGATAGCCTTTGACAAGGTAGGCACAAAGAAGATAATGGCAAATTTTGCCAAGCTCAAGAAGCTCTGAGAGGGCAGGGAATATCCAGTTTCTGAAAGGATGTCTGAACAATGAGAAAAACCAAGATAGTCTGCACGATAGGTCCTGCGACCGATGACGAGAATATTATGCGGGAGCTTATGCTCGCAGGTATGAACGTAGCGCGCTTCAACTTTTCACACGGCGAATATGAGACACACGAAAAGCGCTTCCGTCAGATAGAGAGGCTCCGCAAGGAGCTCGCCCTCCCGATAGCAACTCTCCTCGACACTAAAGGTCCTGAGATAAGACTGGGCAGGTTCGTTGACGACAAGCCGGTCGAGATATACGACGGCGACGTATATACGCTCACTACCGAGGACGTTCCCTGCACCAATGAGGTCGGAAGCATCTCCTTCAAGAAGCTGCCGCGCGATGTGAGTATGGGTACCCGTATCCTCATAAACGACGGTGTTATCGAGCTCCTTGCCGAAAAGGTAACGAATACCGATATTATATGCCGCGTTATCCACGGCGGTACGCTCTCCAACAACAAGGGCATAAACGTGCCCGGCGTAAAGCTCTCGATGCCCTACCTCAGCGAGAGGGATATGGACGATCTTGAGTTCGGCTCGAAAATGGGCTTTGACTTTATCGCTGCCAGCTTTGTCCGTTCGGCAGCAGATATAAACTATCTCAGAAAATTCACCCAGAGCCTCGGCTGGTTCGATGTAAGGATCATCGCAAAGATCGAGAATACCGATGGCGTTGAGAACATCGACGAGATACTCGAGGCGGCTGACGGAATAATGGTCGCAAGAGGCGATATGGGCGTAGAGATACCGTTCGAGCAGATACCTGCTATCCAGAAGGACCTTATCCACAAGGGATACAATGCCGGAAAGCAGGTCGTAACGGCTACGCAGATGCTTGAGTCTATGATAACCAATCCGAGACCTACCCGTGCCGAGATAACAGACGTTGCAAACGCTATCTACGACGGCACGAGTGCTATAATGCTCTCGGGCGAGACTGCTGCCGGAGCCTATCCGGTAGAAACGGTCAAGACAATGGCGCTCATCGCTGAGACCACCGAGAACAACATCGACTACAAGGGACGCTTTTCAAAGAGAAGCTCCAATCCGGACGGAAACGTTGCCGAGGCTATCGCCCACGCTACCGTTACCACCGCCCACGACCTCGATGCGAGAGCTATCATCACGGTATCGCTCGGCGGACAGACTGCAAGGCTTATCTCGAAGTATCGTCCGCTCTGCCCGATCATAAGCTGCACTATGAGCGAGGTCGTATGCAGGCAGATGAATATGAGCTGGGGAGTTATCCCGTTCATTATAGATGAAAAGACCAATACTGATGACCTTTTTGCCGCAGCCGTTGATGCAGCGGAGTCTCACAGACTCGTCGAGGACGGTGACCTCGTTGCGATAACCGCAGGAGTTCCGCTCGGCGTATCCGGTACGACAAACCTTATGAAGGTCGAAAAGATAGGCAAGTAAAACATCAATACTTATAATAAATGCGGACGCTTCACTCACGCCCGCATTTTTCTCTTTTTCAAACCGCGTATTATCGGCTTTTTCCGGAGGAAGAAAAAATTTTTTGAGAAATTTTGTCTGATTTGGCTGCCGGGATGCGATTGTGTATTATGAAAGCGATGATACGTATCAGCTTAACAGCTACAACAATAACAATACCACCGGGGTGATGGGAATGACTGATAACGAAATAGTAAAACTGCTAAAAAGCTCACCAGATAAAGGCAGAAGAGCGTTGTTTGATGAATACTGCAACTACGTCTACGCAATAGCCGCAGGCAAACTGAGAAGCTGCGGAACACGCGAGGACATCGAAGAATGTGTCAGTGACATATTTGCCGAGATCTATCGTTCCTTTGACGAGGGAAAGATCACCGGAGGCATCAAGCCTATCCTTATTACTATCGCAAAGAGAAGGGCAATTGATTACTTCCGCAGGGTATCGGGAACGTTCGGAAAAACGGTCTCGATCGACGATGAGGACTTCAAGGAACAGCAGTCAGCCGAGAGGATCGACGACGATGCCGAGGTCCGTGACCGTAACCGCGTCATAATGAAGAAGATAGGAGAGCTCGGAGAGCCTGACTCGACTATAATAATACAACAGTATTTCTACAACCGTACTGCAAAGGAAATAGCAAAAACAGTTTCACTTACCGCTGGCAATGTCCAGAAGCGAAGCAGCCGTGCACGAGAGATGCTCCGGTCGCTGCTGCTTGAAGCCGGTATCAGTTATTGAGGAGGTGCTGGAATGAATAAGAATGAATTCGATGTATTCGAAGATCCTGACGATGAGATCATAAACGAGATAGCAGCCAACTACCACGTATTGACAGATGAAGAAAAAGAGAGGATGTTTTCTATGAGTGAGAGAAAGTATAATATAAATAACAATATGAACAATAACGAGAATGGCGATGAGGTCAGCGGTGTTGACAGATACACAAGACCTGTATGGCGCAGATATGCAGCTATCGCAGCTACATTCGTACTTCTTGCCGGAGGTATCGGCGGAAGCATCGCGCTCGGCAAGCATATGGACAAGAACAAGCGCACAGATGACAAGATGACCGCAACAACTACTGCGATCACAACAGTATCCACTGTGACAACTGCTCCCGAGAACGGAACAGAGGCTCTTACAGCTACAAATGCTCAGATAGTTACAGACACTACAATTGCTGAACTCATCACTACTGCTGCCGTTTCTGAAGCAACTGACGCAACAGAGACAACAACAGTTACAACTGATGACAGACGCAATCCCTCTGACCTTGATGCATTCGCTAAGGAGTGGGAGCAGAAGTATCAGAAATACCTGTGGAAGGTATATGCCGGCGGTGTTGATCACGCGGATACTCCTGTCAGCTTCAAGCTGACTGAAGGTTCTGTACTCGATGCATGGAAGGTAACAGATGAGGAATTCCCAACAGCCGATGCTATAAAGGAGTTTGTTGATTCAGTATGGGCACCCGGAACACAGGATATAGTTATACCTGATCTTACAGACAAGATCGACAGCGGAACATTTACATCTGGTGATCTCTCATATAATCTTTTCTTCACCTATAAGAATGAGCTTTACAGAATAGCTAAAAATAACGGATTAGAAGGAATGAGAGAGAATCCCTCAGCTGAAAAGCTCAACGACAACGAGATGCTCATTCACTGGCTCTCAGGTTATGCAGGTGAGTATGCACCGCAGAGCTTACACCTTGTATGGGTAGACGAGTACAGCGACTGGCGCATTGATGATCTTGTTGAAGGAAGCAAGTATTTCGGCAAGCCCTCACAGGCAGAAGCAGAAACTGTTGCCAAGGAAGTTATGAACGGCTACAAGGACGTTTACAATGCTAAGTACGGCATCGGCGTCAAGTGTGACGAAAATGACAAGATCAGCTTCGTAATTAACAGCGATAATCCCAGCGACGGTGAATGGTATGCATACTATGTAAAGGTTACTGACAGCAGATTTTCAAATACTGATGACGTAAAGGCATATCTCTGCTCGAAGTTCACAAATGACTCATTTTTACTGCATAACACTATCGGAGGAGATCTCAGCAAATACTCTGAGGGAGCAGTATTCAACCTCAACTCTGAGTACAAGGAAGGCTCTGACAACGCATACTGGAATCTGACTAACTACATTATGTATAAAGGCAGCCTCTATCTGCGCTATGACTGCTTATTTACTGAATTGTGGGGAGCACAGAATGTAAGCAGTATCAAGAATATGAATATCGATCCTGAAACAGAGTCTGTTACTGTAAATAACGGAAATATGATAACTGTCAGAACTACTGATGCTACTGTAACCGATGATATCCCCTTCAATGAATATACTATTGTAAGAGAGGATAGCGGTGAATGGAGAATACTGACTGCATCATCTGTTTCTAGATGAGCTTAAATAATTGTATCCTTCCTTAAATATAAATACCGGGACGATATGTCCCGGTATCTTTTTTGCATAAATAAAGGCTGTGCAGCGAAATGCCGCACAGCCTGTTCGTTTTATTTGCTTATACGTTTGCGAAAGCCTGCTTGAGGTCGTCGAGGATATCGTCAACGTTCTCAAGACCAACAGAGAGACGGATAAGTCCGCCGTTGATGCCGCAGGCGATGAGCTGCTCGTCAGTGAGCTGACGGTGAGTAGCACTTGCGGGGTGGAGAACGCAGGTCCTGATGTCAGCAACGTGAACCTCGTTTGAAGCGAGCTTGAGCGAATCCATAAACTTGATAGCAGTATTCTTGCCGCCCTTGATAACGAACGAGATAACGCCGCTCGTACCCATAGGAAGGTACTTCTTTGCGAGCTCGTGGTACTTGTTGCTCTCGAGACCGGGATAATTCACGGACTCTACCTTGTCGTTTGCTTCGAGGAACTTTGCAACAATCATAGCGTTCTCGCAGTACTGCTTCATACGGAGAGCGAGAGTCTCAAGACCGAGGTTAAGGTAGAATGCGGACTGTGCTGACGGATAGCAGCCGAAGTCTCTCATAAGCTGCATTCTTGCCTTGATTATGTAAGCAGCCTTGCCGTATGTCTTTGTGTAGATCGTGCCGTGGTAGCTCTCATCGGGCTCTGTGAACTCAGGGAACTTGCCGTTTGTCCAGTCGAACTTGCCTGAATCAACGATAACGCCGCCGCCCTGAACTGCGTGGCCGTCCATATACTTTGTAGTTGAGTGGATAACGATGTCAGCGCCGTACTCAAAAGGTCTGCAAAGGATAGGGGTGGGGAAGGTGTTGTCGATGATGAGAGGAACGCCGTTTGCGTGAGCTATCTTGGTAAACTTCTCGATATCGAAAACGGAGAGAGCAGGGTTAGCGAGAGTCTCGCCGAAAACTGCCTTGGTATTGGGCTTGAAAGCCTTCTGTATCTCGTCCTCGGAAGCGTCAGCGTCAACGAAGATGCACTCGATGCCGAGCTTCTTGAGGGTGTATGCGAAGAGGTTTACAGTACCGCCGTAGATAGTAGCGGCAGAGATGAAGCTGTCGCCGGCTTTGAGGATATTGAGCAGTGAGAGGAGCGAAGCAGCCTGACCGCTTGAAGTACACATAGCGCCGATACCGCCTTCGAGTGCGGCGATCTTGTCCTCGACAGCCATAACTGTGGGATTTTCAAAACGGGAGTAGATAAGGCTCTTGGTAGGATCGTCGAAAACAGCAGCTACGTCATCGGTAGAATCATATACATAAGTAGTGCTCTGAACGATAGGTACTACTCTGGGTTCGGTGTTTTTAGGGGTATAGCCTGCGTGCAGGCACTGTGTCTCGATTTTCATTTACGGACCTCCAGTTGATTATTTATACCATACGGTACATTGTTTTACCTATATATTATACCACATTGCTCGGAATTGTCAAGCATATTTTGGTGAGAAATCACGACAGCAATAATACTATTCTGAACTCTTTTTGTGCGGAGATAACTCCGCAGGCGTATAATATCACACCGTTGCAAAGAGACGCCCTCTCTTGCAGGGCGTCTCCAGCTCTGCATATAGCATTCTCTGCAAATCAAAGATTTGCGAGACTGCTTATCTTCAAAAACAGTCCGCTGGACTGTTTTTGAATTCACCTCTTGCGGAGCGCCTGAAC
>ODAI010429371.1_pt1 | contig 16459 bp, 15 predicted proteins | sample 1539321 | NCBI WGS metagenome assembly ODAI01 (sample SAMN02144231, study PRJEB22623) | gut metagenome | biome: sheep rumen | host: Ovis aries | place: New Zealand | reverse complement strand
TTCTGTCGGCCAGGATTTTCATGGCATCAACAATAATGGGAAGTCCCTTATATTTCATTATCCTTCCTACAAAGAGAAACACCGGTACTCCTTCAGGAAGTGAATACTCGGTAGACAGCTCTTTTACCAAACTCTCATCCCCCCGGCCTTTGGGGAAATCTACCCCATTATTCATCACCCGATACTCGCCTTCATATCCAAGAGAACGCAGGTTCTCGCCGGCCCCTTCGGATACCACCCACACGTCATCACACGCCTCAATATTGCTGATCATGGTCTTTATGGTCTCCTGCTTAAGAAAACCGTCGCCTACAGCCCTTGCTATGTCCACATCAAATTTGGTGTGATATGTAAAAACAATCGGTGCACCGGTATCCCGCCTAAGGATCCTGGCCATGACGGTAGAAGCCGCAGGACAGTGGGTATGGATAATATCCGGGCCAAACTCGCTCATCTGGGCGATCTCCCTTATGGACAGGGGATTTCCGGTGCGATATCCCTTGACAAAATCCGTGGTATCAAAGCTAGGATAAGCAATAACTTTATAGGGATAGCCTTCGTAGCTTACATCCGGATACCTTGGCGTTCCCACCACCACATTTTCATTAAGGTCCCGGGTCAACACTCTTGCGTAGTTCATGACCACATTTGCAACTCCGTCTATAACAGGCGGAAAAGAATCATTCAATAAGCAGATATTCATGGCAATTACCTCACTCTAACTAATATTATCGAGCAGGTTTTTGCCCTGTGCAAGTCAAAAAAAGACCGGAGACTTAAACTTCGTCTCCGGCCTGTGCCGAGTCTGTTTAGTTGTCAGTTGATCTCATCCGAAGAGCCATCTTTTTTGACCACTTCGAGCTTGCATCCCAGTCCGAATGCTGCAACCGCTGCAGCTATCAATGCCCATGGGATTGTGGCAAATCCGACGATTCCACCCACGATTCCGATATTTACGGGAACGCTAAAGACAACCTCTTGGTCTTTGCGGATCTGGATTCTGTCTACATTGCCTTCCTTAACTTTCTTTTTAAGCTTCTCAACAGCGGCTTTTGCTTCCTCGCCGATATCAATGGTATCCTTTGTGATGAACTTTATTGCTTCATCCGCATTGCCGTCTGATTTGAGGAGCGCCTCTTTGGCAACTTTGTACTCGACTCCTGTCTGCTCCATTACCTTTTCAACGTCTTCTAATCTGATTTCCATAACCTGTTCTCCTTTCAACAAATTACTTCAATTAACATCTATATTTAAGAGGTTGAAATAAGTATAACGCTGCATGTTACACGCTTACATAGTACATTATTGGAAAAAGAACCGGCTATTTTCCTAAATCTGCAAATTAACCCTTTACGCTGCCTGCAATAACGCCCTCAATAATGTACTTCTGCCCTATCAGATAGAAAATAAGAACCGGCAGAACACTAAGAAGAAGTCCCGCCATCATAGGCGCATACTCTGCTGAATGATTGGTCAAAAAAGTCTTGATGGAGATTGCCAGTGTCTTGGTATCTACCTTTGTAAGAAACAGGCTGGACATAAGAAAGTCGTTCCATACGCCCATGGCCACAAACACGGTAACCGTGATGATGATAGGCTTCAAAAGAGGCATGATAATATGGAAAAAGGTCCTCGTGAAACCGCATCCGTCAATGAGCGCCGCCTCATCAAGTTCTGAGGGAATCCCCTCAACAAATCCCGAATACAGAAATACCGCAAAAGGTATATTAAGTCCTACTGCAATATAAGCAACCATCATCAGGTTGTTGGAAAAGCCCAGAACTCCGGCATATATTCTGACAAGCGGTATCATATATACCTGGAAAGGTGCCACCATGGATGCCAGAAAAGCCATAAATATGATCTTATTGATCTTCCATTTTCTTCTGGCAAAAAGATATCCTGTCATAGCCGAGACTATCATGTTTACCAATACTGCCGTAACGGTAATGGCCGCGGTGTTAAACAGTGATTTTCCAAAGTTCATCCTGTCTATTGCTGTAATGAAGTTATCAAGGTTAATTCTTTGCGGAAGAGCAAAGGGATTCTTTAAGAACTCTGCCGTCGGCTTGAAGGAATTCACCACCAGCATATAAAAGGGTACCATGAACAAAGCCAGTACCACCAGTGTTATGGCGAAGGTTATGCTTTTTCTGTTTCTCTCTGCTCTCATGCATCAACCCTCCCTTTCCTGGTAAAGTAAACCTGAAGCAGCGATATGACCGCCACGATAACAAACAGCACAATAGCCTGAGCCTGGCCTTCGCCAAAGTTCATGCTGGTAAAGGCTGTCTGATATATCTTGTAGGCTATAAGCTCTGTGGATTTATAAGGTCCGCCTGCGGTCAGTGACAGGTTGGTGTCAAAGGACATGAAGCACCTTGAAATCGATAAGAATACACAGATTGCTATAGTTCCCCTTATCATGGGAATTTTGATCTTTGTAACTGTCTGCCAGGTGGTCGCCCCATCGACCTTTGCCGCCTCCAGAAGATCCGCCGGCACCGCTGTAAGCCCTGCGATATAGATAACCATAAGATAGCCGCTCATCTGCCACGCGCTGACAATTATAAGCGCCATCAAAGCCCTTGTGGGATTGGTCAGCCATGAGGTCTGCATCCAGGAGATCCCCGTAAACTCACCGAATTTGGTCAGACCAAATGAAAAGATAAAGTTCCATATATAACCAAGAATGATGCCGCCAATGATATTAGGCGTAAAAAAGCCTGTTCTGAACAGGTTCTGCCCCTTAATGCCGCTGGTAACCACCAGAGCAAGGACAAAACCTACAAGATTACTTAATATAACCGTAAACAGAGCATATATGACTGTCTTGACGAAGGCACCTAAAAAGGCCGAATCCGTAAGAATATGTCTGTAATTTTCAAGTCCGATAAAGTTTATGTGAAGTGCTAATCCGTTCCAGTCTGTAAATGTGATCCAGAATCCGTAGATGAACGGAATGATAACAACAGAAAACCAGATCAGAAAAGATGGCAACCCGAATAATGAGAATTCAAGCGCATTTGTGATAGCTCTTTTCCTGCCGTGCATAATTCCTCTCTCCTTGTAATACTTGTAAAAAGAGGGGGAGAGACGCATCCCTCCCCCAAAAAAGTCTGGCTATTAATACTCTCTCTTTTCCTGTTTTGCCCAGTATGCATCAATATTGTCTGCCAGTGTCTTTCTGTCGCATGCACCTGTCAGGTACTCGCACATGTAAGCGCCGCACTCATACCAGATGTCTGAAGGGCAAAGGCTGGGTGTTCCGTAGAAATCAACTGTTCTGCCGTCTGCAATGTATCCGGCTGTTGAATTTCCAAGAGGGCTCTCGATTGTTGCTGTGCAGTTCTTGAAAGGAAGAGCCTGGCCAAGTCTCTTAGCCTGTACTTCCTGTGAGTAGCTGTCTGATGAGATATACTCGATGAACTTAATACCTGCAAGCTGCTGTTCCTCAGTGTTCTGGCTTGCATCAATGCAGTAGCCCTTAGCAAAGGATGTAGGAAGATACTGATTTGTAACATCATTTGCATCATCGCTGTGAGGAACAGGCATAAGACCGAACTCTGCGCCGGGCTCTACCAGCTCAGCCATGTATGTCCATGCCCAGTCTCCCATGAACCATGTGCCGCACTTGCCCTCTGCAAGAGCCATAGCATCAAGGTTTACGTCACCAACGAGGGGATCGTTCTTGTTGTAGTTGTACTGTGCCATCATGTCCAGAGTGTCCATGAAGCCATTAAATACGTCATTGTCGATCTCCTTGGTCTCACCGGAGATGATGGAGTTAACGTAATCAACTCTTGCCTTTGTGTCACCGATAGCCTCGCCGTAGGACTGGCAGAGGTAGTGAGCTCCCAGGGACCAGTTAACACCTGTAATACAGGTAGCTGCTACGCCGGTTGCCTCGATCTTGTCAAAAAGATCCTTGAGATCCGATCTTGTCTTGATTGAGCTGGGATCGAAATCTCCGCCTACAGCTGCATCGCATACTGCCTTGTTATAAAGGATACCGATACCTGCTGCGGACATGGGAACCGCATAAACAGTGCCGTTGAAAGTCATGGTTGAAAGAGATGACTCTGTGATGTTGTCAAGCATTGCCTCGCCTGAAAGAGGACGCATTCTCTCCTGGTTCTCCCAGATATTGATGGGATCCATAAGAGACACTGTAGGACCTTCATTACTTGCGTAAAGAGCCATCCACTGCTGGAGCTGATCGTCTCCGGCTGCGATATACTCAACAGTTATTCCGGGATTCTTGCTCTCAAAGTCGGAAATAAGATCCTGATACATATCATCCTTACCGGTCTCGGTGGTGTAGAATGAAATGTTCACTTCTGTAGCTGCAGCTTCGGCTGCGGGAGCCTCTTCTGTTGCTGCAGGTGCTTCCTGCGTTGCAGCAGGCGCATTCTCATCTGTGGTAGCTGCGGGAGCACTTGTGGGAGCACCTCCGCATCCTGTAAGAAGTGCTACTCCCATTACTCCTGTCATGATTAAACTGATTACTCTTTTCTTCATAAAAAATACCTCCCTTCAAGTGATTTAAGGATAACCCAGGTCACCTGTGGGAGGCTTTGCTTTAATTATCTGCCAAGTTGTCAATTTTTATAAATCCGGAACGGGGGCTTTTTTACCCTGCTTCATCCATTCGGAAGGTGTACACCCAAAAGTCTTTTTAAAGGTCTGGATAAAAGACTTAACGTTCGGAAAGCCATGGTTTAAAGCGCATTCCATGAGACGTACGTTCTCGTCTTCCTTCATCTCCTCAACGCAATTCATAAGTCTGACATTTTGCAGGTACTGGTAAAAATTCCTGCCAACATGTTCTTTAAACATGCGGGAGAGATACGTCGGTGTATAATTGAAGTTTGCGGCAACGGATGACAGGTCCAGCTGGTCCATATAATGTTCATCAATGTAGTTGATTATGGATTTGATATTGGCATCCCCTTCATGTTCGGTTTTCTCACCGGAAACTTTCTCGTATATACAATTATCCCGAAGCAGATTCAAAAAGGAAAAGACAAGTTCCATTTTCCTTAGATCGTCAATTCCCTCTCTTTTATATTCCCCAAACTTAATAAGCGCTTCGCGGATCTTCTCGGATGCCGCCTGACTTCCCGGAAGATCAAACTTTACACCTTCTCCGACCCATCTGTCCAGAAAACTCTTGGATATCTGGACACAGATACCCTCAAAATGGTCAGTTGGCTCTATCCAGTGATTGGAATGAAGCTCTCCGCTGTTTACAACGCACCAATCCCCCGGCATAAGAGGAATATTTCTCCCGTCCACATTCATCTTGATGCGACCCTTAGTCGTGAGATTGAATTCCACATTCCTATGCCAGTGCAGCGAGGTGAAAATATCGGTGCCGTCATAGTAATGATTGAATATACGAACAGGCACCTGATTGTATATAAATGCCTCACTCTCATAATGCTCTGCCATTTTACTCTCCCCAAGCACAGCCCTTAACAGCCGATCACGGTCTTTATATCTACACAGTCAGCCATTTTCTTGCCTCCACGGCTGTTAGGATGGAGGCCGTCTCCGATATGACACGGGCCAAGCATGAATCCGGGCTTTTCCGGATCCAATACTTCTTTGTCAAAGTCAAAAAAGCCGTCAATTGAGTCTCCTTTTCTGATCCAGCTGTTCACTTCATTTCTGACTTTTTCAAACATCGGTAACCACTCCTTCGGATAATCCTCGTTTCCGCAAGGAGTTATGGTGCCAAAAAACACTTCTGCTCCGTTTTCGTGGGCACAGTCCGCTATTTTTCTGTATCCCTCGATAATATCCGCTGCGGGAGTACTGCTGTTTTTACCCTCAAGCTGCACCGGGTGCATGATATCATTGATGCCTATAAGAACCATCACCGCATCCACCTCATCAATCTCAAAGACATCCCGTTCAAAGCGCTTAACACCGGCTTCCCCGAAGAAGATGAGTCTTTTCCCGGCTTCAGGGACAAAGGTTGCATCATCCACCAGCCTGTTGCCGCCAATACCGCAGTTTATAAAGGATACCCTGCCAAAAAAGCCATCATAAAGCCTTCTCTGCAATGCATTGGTGTAGAAGGACATGTGAGTGATGGAATCACCGAAAGCAGCCACTGTCCTGACATCGTCCGAAGCCATTACCTGAACGGCATCAAATCCCGTAAACATCCTCATCATGCGGAAATTCGGGTCATCTTTAATGTAGGGCGCTGTCACTGCCGCAGGAGCTCTGTCGGCATCCATTCCGTTTGTCACATCTCCCAAAAGCCACTGAACCCTGGCTCCGCCATCTGCCCAAAAACAGCAGATAGAATCAAGATCCTGCCTGTTCTCAAAGTATATGCTTACCACCAGGCGGTCTCCGGCCCATACATCATAGTTTATCTCGTCGCAAAAGAGCTCGCTGCCCGGAGCAAGGACAACTCCCTGCTTACCTTCAAAAGTGATGCCCGCAACATCAGTAATATAGGGGAATTTCTCTTTCCCTATAGTTACTCTGTCAATCTTAAGGTCATTTCTGCCGTATCGGTTTGTAAACCGGATACGCACTCTATCACCGTCAATATTGCTCTCAAAAGACACCCTTTGGGTCTGATCCTTGGCAAAAGCAATATTCTCACCGTATTCGATACTAAGATATTTAAAGACGCTTACCCACTTCATACTCCATTTACCTCCATTATCGATTTAAATTATATGAAGAATATATGCGTATGACTTTGCAATTCTTATTGCAGTGGTTGTCATTTTTTATAACCGGATCATTTAGTTCTCATAAATCGAAATGAAAACTCCGCCGGGTCTTCCCTCCACAGTTCCGCTAAGATCAGCCGTTTCGAGCCATTTTAGGGCATTGCTGTCCGTGTAAATAACAGGTGTTGTTTTAACCATTTTCCCAGGATCCGCAGCTACGCCGTTGTTTTCGATAAATATCTTGCACACTTCACCGGCGCAATCTGTTCCTTCAAGGATATATCTGGCTGAAAGAAGTCTCTTTTCTCCGAAAGGTTCCTTCTGGGTATCTACTCCGCCCGGGAGGATCTTTCCCTTGAAATTAGCACAGTTACTCTCTCCGTGGAAGAGGATCATGGCAGCCTTTCCGGCATTGCCGTTAACCTCAATTATCTCGTCCAGCACCACATCTATGGTCAATACTGCTTCGCTCACTCTTATCCTCCGATAGAATCCGGGATTGCCATGCTGTTTCTTGTGCCCTCAGGGATTCCCGCAAGAAACGAAAAGGCCGGATCCAGCATCTTATCCCAGGTATCAAAGTCATGATTTCCTCTTGTTTCAAAGAAGCTGTATGACACCCCTGTCGCGTCAAGAACGCCCCTGAACTCCCTGACCTGCGAATCCACAGCAATATCTCTGTCTCCGCAACCGATAAAAAGCTCAGGAATACAAGCCTTATCAGCTTCAGCATAGCCCTTGTTTATGTTCCATTCACTTCCTTCAAACTCCTCTTTGGAGCCGAACATATTTGCAAACTCACCGTTTCCGAATCCGCCCCTTTCCGGGTATTCCATAAGGGTAAACGGATTTGTTGCCGGAGAAAAGGCCGCAATCTTCGAGAAAACCTTGTGGTACTTAAGACCGTTTAGTAGCGCTCCGTATCCGCCCATTGAAATACCTGCAATGTAGGTATCTTCTCTTTTATCAGAGAGGCGGAACATGTCTCTGGTCCTCTCAATGAGCTCCTCACCGATAAATCTGCTGTAATTGGCATTCCTTTCGGGATGGTCAATATAAAAGGCATTCTGCCCGTTGGGGATAACAACTGCCAGGCCTTTAAGCTCCGCCTGCTTTCTTATTCCCAACATTGTATATATACTGTGATAATCTCCGCTGTAGCCGGGAAGCAGATAAACCGTCCTGTAGGGAGGGCGTGCATCAGAGCCGAAAGGCCCTCTTTCCGGCATGAATACCGCGGCTGAAACTCCCTGTTTTAAGCTGTCAGATAAAAAATGTATTTCCGAAAAAGACATATCGCCTCTCCTTACATGCTCTCAAGGACCCACTCAACGCCCTTTGTGATGTAGACATTCCAGAATTTCCAGTCGTGTATTCCCGGGCCCTCCTCATACTTGAAGTTGGCCTCGTTCTCTTCAAGGAACTTTTTGAGTATCTGATTATGCTCATAAAGGAAGTCCTCAGTTCCGATAGCCATGTATATAGGCGGGATCTTAGCACCGGCCTCCCTGAGCCTTGTATAGAGCACTTCAGGGTTTGCATCGGATTCCTCAAGAGTGTCCAGATTCCCAAACACTTCTCTGTAATATTCGTAGTTGGCAAGAAGCCCTTCGCTGGAATCATCAGGTTTGAGCCCGGCAATCTCGTGAATAACAAGTGCAGATGAAAGAGCCACTATACCTCCGAAAGTCTCCGGATAGGTAAGTCCCGTGTGAAGTGCTCCAAATCCGCCCATAGAGAGTCCTCCTATAAGAGTGTCTTCTCTTCTATCCGATAGCCCAAAGAGCTTTCTTGTGTACTCAACTACCTCCTTTCCCGCAAAAGTGCAGTACTGGCAGCCTGTTGCCTTTCTGTCCAGATAAAAATTATTGCCGGCAGTGATCATGATAACCGCCATATTATAGGTAAATGCGATATCTTCAGCGATTCCGTTATACTCCCAGTCGCTCTCGTTTCCCGACATTCCGTGAAGAAGATAAAGGGTCTTCATTGGTCTTTTAAAGCTTTTGTTGCCGGCAGTCATGATCTCCGGCACATCATTGGGTATCACATATGCAATATTTACCTGTCCATTCTGGGCCTGTGAATAGAATCTAAGTCTTCCTGTTGCCATTATTCTCACCTTTCCATCATTTCTTAAATATCATCTGTGCAAAGTCATTTATGCACGTTCTCCACACATTCCAGTCATGGGTCCCCTTATAGACCTTGCGCTGGAAATGTATGCCTTTGTCGCCGCAGAGTCTGTCGTCACTAAGAAAGTGCTCAAAGAACGGATCTTCATCTCCCATTGCTCTGAAGAAGTTCCTGAAATAACCGTTAAATCTTGCCGGTTCGTCAAAAGCCGCAAGATGCTCGTCCCTGCTGGGCTCGTGACAGCTCATATCAAGCTCGCTTCCGCTGATCCAGTCCCTAAGGAACCCACTAAAGATACCCACCTCTGAGAACAGCTCCGGATGACGCATCACAGTCATGGAAGTCTGCATTGACCCCATGGAAAGTCCCGCCATTCCTCTCTTTTCTTTGCATCCGCCTGCGCGGTACCTGGTTTCGATGAACGGGATCACATCCTCAAGAAGCATGCGCTCAAACAGAAGATGGTCCACAACACGCGTACCATCCGAAGTGACCTTCTGCACCATACCATTGTTCATTACGATCACAAAAGGCGTAGCCTTACCCTCTGCGATCAGATTGTCCATTATAAAATTAACCTTGCCGGAATAGGTCCACCCAACCTCATTCTCTCCGTGTCCGTGCTGCAGATACAGTACCGGGTAGGTTTTGCTCTGATCTTCATCATATTCTGCCGGAGTATATACCAGGCATGATTCCCACTCTCCCGTCACCCCGGAAAAGAAATATTCCCGTCTTACACTTCCGTGGGGAACGTCCTTTATTGCATAAAAGTCGCCGTCCACGTCCGGAAGCTCCACGTAATTGTAGGGCCTGCTGTATCCATAGGATATGGGCAAAAGAGCTGACAAGGTATCCCTTCCGTCGACTCTTAACTGCACACAATTAAAGGCTGTGTTAAAAGGCAGCTCCAGTTCCCAGACTCCATCCTCTGTCTGTGAAAAGTCATACAGTTGCTCCGCAAAAAGTATCTGCACAGTCTTAGCATCTTTTTCCAGAAGCCTTAAGTAGTACTTTCCGTCCCGCTCTACCACCGGGTTTGGCCTCCTGTCATATGGCAGGACATCGTTGAAACATAATGCTGTATTCATTTTACTTCCCCCAATTGGTAATTCCAAAGGTCGCCACCGGGAATATATGTCACCGGCACTTTGCTATCAACAAGCTCAGAAAGCCAATCCACAGCATATCTTGCCCCCAGCTCTTCCCAGTTAAAGTGGCCGATATTAAAGCAGGCCATGCTTCTGCCAAGAGAAATGCCGTCCCGTATATATGAAAGCAGGTTCCACTCTATAATCTCTCCGGGGATAATAGCGTCGATATGCTCATTTTGCATAGCCCTGATGATCTCTGTGGAATAATCGGTATAAAAGCCATCTTTCACTGTCTCGGGGATAAATGCTCCGGGATAGAGATGCCCCACAAGAGCAAGCCTCTTTATCTTGTCTTCAGCTCTTCCGATATATCTGGTCCCGTGAAGACCAACCTTTTCTATAAGCTCTTTATTGATCTGTGCAACTGTTCTGGGCTCAGGGAACTCCACCAGGTGCCCGAAGGGCACTGTTTTTCCCGCATCTACCACATATTTTTCCCATCCCATGTACTTCAGCACACCGGTAAATATACTATCGGGTCTGTGAGCATGCATATGGTCGTGATCTCTGTAAACCACAATCCCATGATCAGCGAGAAGCTGCATTTTCTCATCATAAACTTCACAACCAAAATCTGCCTTCCATCCTGCTTCGTCCGGCGTAAGGTAGCTTGTGGGCTCGTGAACGTACAAAAGATTACAGCCAAGCTCTATGGTTTTCCTTATAACATCCACATTCGGAACAAGAGCTGAGGCAATCCCCGTACACTCTTTTCCCGGATCTCCGCACTTTATCCCGTCGCAGCCGTCGTAGTCCGGGCCAAGATCCGGATGATATGCGGCAACCTTTTCCAATACTTCACTGATTTTCATGATGTGAAACCTCCACTTAATTTTACGAGAAAGCTTTGTTTTCAGCCTTTCACCGCCCCAACAACAACGCCCTTTACAAAGTATTTCTGAACGAACGGATAGATAACGACGATAGGCAGGATTCCTATGACAGCCATGGACATCCTTACCGCGTTACTGGGAAGCTGAATTGCTCCGGTTCCGACAGCCACGCTGGCTGCTCCGCTCTTTAAGTACTGAATATTGTTCATTATCCTGATAAGCAGGTTCTGAATGCCATAGAACTGGGGCTTTTGTATATAATACAGCGCATTTACCCAGTCATTCCAGTAGGTAAGGGCAGTAAAAAGAGATATCGTAGCAACTGTAGGTACCGCCAGCGGGAAGATTATCTTAAAGAAAATCGTAAGCTCACTGGCTCCGTCTATCTGTGCCGACTCGATAAGTGCATCGGGAATGCTGTTGGCATAATAGTTTCTTACAAGAAAGATATTGAAGGCTCCGCATAGATAGTTAGGGAGGATCAAAGCCCATATGGTGTTCTTAATATTAAATACCTGTGTCCACATCATATAAGATGGAACCACGCCGCCATTGAAAAGCATTGTAAAAAACACAAAGAATGCCAGAAGATTCTTGTACTTGAAGTTCTTTCTGCTCATGGGATATGCGATCATTGTAGTAATAAGCACGCTGATCACAGTTCCTATCAGTGTTACAAGTACTGATATGCCATATGCCCTGAAAATGGTGGCTCCCTGCTGGAGCATATATACATATGCATCTGTTGACCACTTTTCCGGAAGGAATGAATATCCGTTTCTTAAAAGCGTAGTCTCATCTGTAAAAGATGCTATGACGATCAGGATTATCGGAAGCAAAGCAATCACGGCCAGAATTCCGAGTATAACAGTTGATATTATTTCAAAGCGCTTGGCATCTGAAGCCACGTGCTCTGCTGATTTTAATTTTGCCATCATTTACTCCTTTAGAAAAGCGCGTTGTCGCTGTCTACTTTACGAACTACAGCATTGGCAGTCACAACAATTATGAACCCGAGGACAGACTGGAAAAAGCCGGCTGCCGCTGACATTCCCACATCGTTGAGTTCCATCAGGCCTCTGTAAACGTAAGTGTCAATGGTCTGCGTTGTAGCGTAAAGGGCTCCCGAGTTCATGGGCACCTGATAGAACAGTCCGAAATCCGAGAAAAAGATTCTTCCTACCGCCATCAACGTCATGATGATCACTGTAGGCTTAAGAAGCGGAAGCGTTATCCTGAATATCTGCTGTATCTTAGTGGCCCCGTCAAGGCTTGCCGCCTCATATACCGATTTATCGATCCCGGCAATGGCCGCCAGATAGATAATGGACATGTATCCTGCATTTTTCCACAGATAGACAATGGTTAAAATAAACGGCCAATAACCACGTTCCATATACCAGGCCACATCCTCTTTTCCCAGAGCCTCAAGAATCGTATTGTTGATAAAGCCACTGTCGGAATTAAGGAATGCATATACCATATAGGCTATGATAACCCAGCTCATAAGGTTTGGAAGCAAAAGGGACGACTGAAAAAACTTGGTCCTGATGCTGTCTCCCAGGGCATTTAGTAAAATAGCTATTGTTATTGCAAAGATGGTACCTATCACTATAAATGCCAGGTTATAGAGAATGGTGTTACGGGTCATTATGATGGCATCTTTTGTCTGGAACAGGAATTTAAAGTTCTGAAAACCATTCCAGGGGCTCTTCCAGATGCCTTTTTTATAGCTGAAATTTTTAAAAGCCAGGAATATTCCGAACATGGGAATGTAGTTGTTTATCAAAAGATAGAGAATCCCCGGTGCTGCAATAAGAAGCAGTGGGCCTGACTTGGCATATTTAGTTTTTACTTTTTTTGGCTTGGACTTGTTTTCAGACATCTATATTCCTTCCCTCTTTTAGTAATGCAGGCCGGTATATGTATCCCACCGGCCTGCACATTTGGGTTTATATATTTTCCGCTCTTTACTGAGCCTGTAACCATGCATCAAGCTGACTCTGCTTCTCAGCAAGGATCTCGTCGTAACCGGCATCCTTGAGAGCCTGTCTGAATTCTGCAAGAGCTGACTCTGTATCAACCGAACCGCAGGCTATACCGGGCAGATACTGCTGGATAACATTGCTTACTGCCGTGTACTGAGTCTGAACACCGGATGCATCAAAGGTGAAGCCCATAGCCGGAGATGTGGGTGCATTGTGGTTCTGTTCATCCTCCCATGCAAGAGACTCGGCCGAGCCTGATCCGATAAGAGGCCACTGAATGAAGAAGTTACCCAGAACACCGCAGGAAAGCTGGGCTGTGTAAGGAACTGTAGCTGCGTCCTGTCCCTCGGGATAGGAAACTGTTCCATCGTCGTTCTTTACATAATCCCTGCCCTCAATACCGTAGAGCATTGTGTTGATAACGTCAGGGTCTGTATATGTAAGGTTCAGGAACTTAAGTGCTGCATCAGGATTCTCGGATGTAGAAGCTATAACCTGTGCAACCGCGTTCATGGATGAAGTATCAAGATATGCATCGCCAAGGGCGATTGCGCCTACCTCATAGCCTGAAGGAGCAGAAAGAGATGCAGCTGTATCTTCAAGTGGATAGCTGTAAGAAGCAGAATAAGCGAAGTATCCGCCTGATGACATGAGTTCCGCAGCTGCAGATGTGGTTGTAGCTGCATCCTTCATGATGTAGTCATTCTTATACCAGTCTCTTACGATTCCTGCGTATTTCTCGAAATCAGCAAGATCATAGTAGCTTGTAACTGTCATGTCGCTTCCCTGAAGAACACCGGTGGGTGAAGCAAAGGAATCGCCAAGCCAATCGATGTTGGGGATCCATCTTGTAAGACCGCTGTCACCCTGTGATACAGGGGCAAGGGGTGTGATCTCAGGATGTGCTTCCTTAACCTGGGCAAAGATAGGTGTTAAGTCCTCTGCGGACTTTACGGATGAAAGATCAAGGCCAAGCTCCTCGGCAATATCTTTCCTGTAGATGAGCATGGGCTGAAGCGCGAAGGGCTTAAGTGTGGGAATGGCATAGAGCCTTCCGTCCTGCATTGTGGTCTTAAGCCACTCCTCTTCGAAAAGAGCCTTCGTCTCGGCAGCATCAACATCGATCATATCTGTGATGTCGTAGCACATGTCGCTGGCTATGCTGTTTCCAAGGTCGCCCAGTGTATGGAAAATATCAATTTCACCGTTCTGTACAGCAAGGCTTACCTGCTGTGTGTAATCAGCTATTGAAAGAGGCATCAGATGAACCTCCACGCCGATCTTATCTCTTGTGATCTGATTAATCGCCTCTTCAACCTCTGATGTATCATCCGGAACAGTGTTGAAGGTCACAAACGCATATGTGATCTGTGTGTAATCTCCGTCTGCCGCTGCGGTCTGCTCTACAGCAGTATCGCCTGTGCTTGTGGAAGCAGTCTGTCCTGCCCCTTCAGAAGAACCGCAGGCAACAAGTGAGAGCACCATGGCTCCTGCAAGAAGTGTACTGACTAATTTCTTAAACATAAATACCTCCCTTTGTACATTGACGCGCCAACAAAAGGCACGCTTCATTTGAGTTGTACTCATTATACAAAGGGAGGTATTTTAGATTCTTTTAAAAATAAGACTTATATTTTCAATTTTAAGGTTTATTGACTTTGCTCTGTGGCCATGGCCTGATATTCATTGGGCGTATAACCTGTAGTCTTCTTAAAAACAGTGGAAAAATAGGAAAAGTTGTCAAATCCCACTTCGCAGGCCACATCGCTTATTCTGGCCCCGGGCCTTGATAGCAGCTCTTTTGCCACGGAAATACGATAATCACTGATATACTGCTTGAGGCTGATGCCGGTCTCCTTTTTGAACATTTTGGCCATATACTCGGGAGTAAGAAAAACACTCTCAGCTATCTCGGTTCTTGAAATGTCTTCCTTATAATGATCGTGAACGTACTTCTTGGCCCGTTGAACAATGGAATCTGACTGCTCAACTTCCGAAACATAGTCTATTGTACAGCTTATGAGGTGCACCTGATAACGCATCATGTTTACCAATGATTCCGTAGCCTGATCATCAAGAGATACAAAGGCCTCATTGGCAAAAAGCTGATTGGCCTGAATCTCCTTGCTGTGCAGATACACGAAAACTATCTGCAAAAGGTCCTGCTTTATCTCCGTAAGGGCCGCTGCTGACAGCTTTTTCTGGGCTGCCAGTGACTCCATACTGAATTTCAGGAGGTTTAAAAGCTCCTTTTTCTTCTTTTCATTAAGAAGGAGCCTTATCTGCTCCTGATCAAGCATATGCCCCTTCTCGGAAGCCAGCACGATCTCGTCATTCTCATGGAAAATGCGGCCTTTGGATGCCACATTGTTCTTATCCAGTTCTTCTATGTGAAGCCTCGTCTCGTAGAGCTTTTCTATGCTGCAGGGATTGCCGATATACACAGTTATCACGTTTTTAAGCTTCTCTTTAGCTCCATCCACGAATTCCTGCCCGGGAAAAGAGATATCTGACGCAGCTACAACAGCAGTATAAATGAGGTTTTTCAGATGATAATTGACAATGCGGCTACTTATAGCACCGCCTCCAAGGCATTTTGCCACATACTCCGACAGCTCTTTTTCATAAAGACCTGCATAGTCCTTGCCGCGAGTCTCCTCTATTCCTTCCGTATTACCACTGGCTATGAGAATAAGCCTGTATTTTTCATCCGGATCTACTAAAAGACGACGTCTTTCTATCTCCTTACCGATTATGCCACGGTCTGCCAAAATACGCTGCTGGAGCACATCATCCCAAAAGGACCCTTCTACATACTCAAGGCTTCCGGCATACCATTCTTCATATTGAGCGGCCTTTATGATCTTGCTCCTGTCGCTGCGTTTCTGCAGCGCTGTTGTGAGCTCGGCCTCCATCCTGTCAGCGTTAAAAGGCTTCACCACATAGCCTGAAGCCTTATATTCAATGGCCTGCCTTGCATAGTCAAACTTCTCATGACTGGTAAGAAAAACAAACTCGGTATCGATATTGTTCTCCCTGGCCCATTTGATCAGATCAAGCCCGCTTCCCATTGGCATTTCAATATCACATACTGCCACACTTATGTCATGCTCGAGAAATATCTTTTTTGCTGCAGCTATGTTGTAGGCTTTATGTACCTTATCAATATGAAATTTGTCCCAATCGGTATTGGATATTATAACCTCCACCGTGGAAAGATCATCATCGATCACTATTGCGTCCATAAACTACTCTGCCTCTTTACTCTTCTTGGAAGCCATACATCAACTCTTGTTCCGTGGGGTTCCTTGTTAGAAAACTCCATCAGGTCATCTCTTCTGTACATAAGGCTAAGGGTCTTTTTCATATTCCATAGCCCCACTCCGTGCCCATCATCCTTGACCTTTACATCTCCCAAGGCCACTTCCCTTAAAAATTCCTCAGGGTAGCCCTCACCGTCGTCCTCCACTATAAGATGGCACATCTCCTCCCCATCCTTCGTCTGCATCCCGGCAGAAATGAGGATTGAGGTGAGCCTTCCAACGGAAACTGCGTGTTTGTATATGTTTTCCAGTATGGTGTGGACAAGAAGCTGCGGAATAGGGTATTCTTCGATCCCCGGTTCGATCTCAATAAAATCGAAGACG
>ODAI012415849.1_pt1 | contig 16461 bp, 14 predicted proteins | sample 1539321 | NCBI WGS metagenome assembly ODAI01 (sample SAMN02144231, study PRJEB22623) | gut metagenome | biome: sheep rumen | host: Ovis aries | place: New Zealand | reverse complement strand
TTTTTTCTCCACGAGAACCCAGCCGCACTTAGGGCAGAGCGCGTTGATGGGCTTGAAGTGCGTGATGAAGTCGCAGGTGGGGTAGTTCGTGCAGCCGTAGAATTCCTTGCCCTTCCCCTTGGTCTTGCGGGCGACGATATAGCCGCCGCAGCCGGGGCGCGGGCACTTTGCGAGCGGGATGCTCTTGGTATTGTGGCATTCGGGAAATCCTGAGCATGCAAGGAAATAGCCGAATCGCCCCAGCTTCTTGACCATCGGCCGCCCGCACTTCTCGCAGAGCTGGTCGGTCGTCTCGTCAAGTGAGCCCTTCAGGCTTTCCTGCGTGTTGTTCACGTTGTCGACCTGCGTCTTGAACGGCGTGTAGAAGCGCCCTATCATGCCCGTCCAGACAAGCTCGCTGCGCTCCACTTTGTCAAGGTCGTCCTCGACCTCGGAGGTGAATTTCTCGTTGATGACATCCGGGAAGGATTCCACCAGGATGCGGCAGATGATTTTACCCAGCGGGGTGGGCTCCAGCTGCTTTTTGCTGCGCGTCACGTAGTAGCGATCCAGCAGCACCGATATGATGGGCGCGTATGTGGAAGGTCGTCCGATGCCCTTCTCCTCCAGCGTCTTGACGATGGAAGCGTCGGTGTATCGCGCCGGACCCTGCGTAAAATGCTGCTCCGGGTAGAAGGTGCCGCTCGCAAGCTGCTCGCCGGTCTTCAGCGCCGGAAGAGAGCCGGTCACGTCGTCCTTGGAGGAGAGCGTCTTGATGACATTGTAAAAGCCCTTGTAGGAAAGCTTGCTCGCGCTCACGCGGAACAGCGCCTCCCCCGCCCGGATATCGACGCTCGTCGTCTTGCTGCGGGCGTTGTTCATCTGGCTTGAGACAAAGCGCTCCCAGATGATGCTGTACAGGCGCAGCTGGTCGCGGGAAAGATAGTCCTTCACCGCGTCAGGTGTATACTCTACATACGTAGGGCGGATACCCTCATGCGCGTCCTGCGCGCCCTTGCCCACGGAGTATTCAATCTGCTCCGGCGGCAAATCGTCGGGAAAATGCTTCCCTATCCAGCCGCGCACCTCATCGATTGCGGTCTGGGAGATACGCACGGAGTCCGTACGCATGTAGGTGATGAGGCCGACGCGAGTGGAGCCTATCTGCACGCCCTCGTACAGCTGCTGGGCAATCTGCATGGTCTTGCGGGAGGTATAGCCGAGGCGGTTCGCGGAAGCCTGCTGCAGCTTGGACGTGGTGAACGGTGGCTTGGGGCGGACGGTCTTCTCGCTTTCTTTTATGTCGGTGACGATACAGTCGCTGTTCTGAATCTCGCTGATGATGGCGGTGACGGACTGCTCGTTCTTGAGCTCAGGCTTGGAGCCGCGGTATTCCACCAGCTGGGCGCTGAACTTTGCCTTGCCCTTGACAAAATCGGCGGCAAGCGTCCAGTATTCCTCCGGGATAAAGTCCTCCACCTCCTGCTCCCGCTCGCAGATAAGGCGGAGCGCGACAGACTGCACGCGCCCGGCGCTCAGCCCGTTCTTTACCTTCTTCCAGAGAAGGGGGCTCAGATTGTAGCCGACGAGCCGGTCAAGCACGCGGCGCGCCTTCTGCGCGTCAACTTTGGCCTCGTCTATCTCGCGGGGATGCTTTATGGCCTCCTTGATGGCGACGGGCGTAATCTCGTTGAATGTGATGCGCTCGATGGGCGCGCTCGTCTTGTCGCGGAGCGCGTTGTGCAGGTGCCAGGAGATGGCTTCCCCCTCGCGGTCGTTATCAGAGGCGAGCAGCACCTCGTCGGAATTCTTCGCGTCCTTCTGCAGCTCCTTGAGCAGCTTGGCCCTGCCGCGCACCGTGATGTATTCCGGGCGGAAATCGTGCTCCACATCTATGGCGAGACGGCTCTTGGGAAGGTCTATCAGGTGCCCCATGGAGGCCTTGACCGTGTAGCCGCTGCCCAGATAGTGCTCGATGGTCTTTGCTTTTGCCGGGGACTCCACGATGACGAGCGTCCGCTTTTTGGACGAAGCCTTCCGCACCACGGCGGTTTTCCGCACCCCCGCAGCCTTTTTTACCGAACCGCTCTTTTTTGCCGTTGTTGTCGTCTTTTCAGCCATATCCTCTACTACCTTGCGGAGCCTCCAAATCAGGGGCTCCCTGAACTCAAAAAAGCAATCCTTGCTCCCCGCCAGCAGCGGGGGATGTGCCCGGAGCCGCCGCAATCGCCGCCCGGTATTCGGCATACGTGCCGATAAGCGGCGCGCCGTCCGCGACATAGCGCTCCGCCGTATTGCGCAGCTTTGCCTCCGCGGAGCCGGGGCGGGATGAGGCGGCCTTTGCCTGCAGCCGCTTTTTTGCCGCCTCCGCAGAGCGGGCAGCCTGAGCGCAGAAGCAGCTCTTGTGGAAGAGCACGTCCCGCCCGTATCCCAAGGCGAATTCCGCCGTAATGAGCGCACCGCTGCCCGGCGGAGCCTGCACCACCAGCGTTGCGGGCGACAGCGCGGCGATAATCCTGTTGCGCTGCACAAAGCGCCAGGGCTCGGCAGGGCAACCGGGGATATACTCCGCCACGATAACGCCGCCTGTCTGGATGATGCGGGCGGCAAGGCTCTTGTGCGCCTGCGGGACAATGGTGTCTATACCGCAGGGCAAGACCGCCGCGGTCGTGCCGCAGCCAGCGGATGCCCCCTCCGCGCCGAGCAGCGCCCCCCGGTGGGCAAAGGAATCGATGCCCTCGGCATTGCCGCTCACGACGGTAAGGCCTCCGAGCACGGCTTCCCGCGCAAAATCCTGCGCGGCGGCGGCGCATTCCCCGCAGACACGCCTTGTGCCCACCACCGAGACGCACTGGCGGTGCAAAGCCTCCAGCTGCCCCCGGTAGAAGAGTGCATAGGGCGGGTCAGGAATCTCCCTGAGCAGCGCCGGGAATGCGGCATCAGCCAGCAGCACCATCCCGATGCGCTGCCGCTCCATCAGCAGCGCCGCCCGCTCCGCCTGCGCTATCACAGCGGCCGGATTCCACACGGCACGGCGGATTGCCCTGCCCGCTGCCTGCGAAATTGCTTCTATAGACAGTACAGCAAGTTCCTCCATGCTGTCAAGGTTCTTTTTCAAAAGAATCTTTTCCCGCGCGGTGAGGAAAGGGATTGATGCCAGGGCTATGTCAAGCGTATCTGCCGCCACCGCTCAGTTTTCCGAATACTGGTAGTCAAGCACGAGCTTCTTGTTCCGCTGCGCGTCGGCGACTTTGTCGGCGCTGGGGTTCAGCCGTATAATCTCGTCGTAGAGCTCCACCGCCTTGTCGAATTCATACTGGTGGAAGTAGGCGTTCGCCAGTATGAACATGCCCTTGACCTCGTGCTTCTGCACCTCAAGGTACTGCTCAAGGAGCGGCACCGCCTTGTCGTACTGCTCCAGCTGGAACACGTAGAGCGCCCCCAGCGCATACATGGAGCGGTAGTACTTCGGCTCTATCTGGAGCGAGCGCTGGAAGCTCTCCTCGGAGACCTTCAGGTAGTTCATGCGCCGGGCAGCTCCTTCCAGCCCGCCAACGCCGTCAAAGTCCATCTCGGAATTCGCGATGTAGGCGGCGCAGAGCCCCACATAATAGTAGAGATTGTGGTTGTCCGGATAAAAGTGCAGCGCCTTCTGGAAGCATTCGTAGGCCTCGCCGTACATGGCCTCGTCAAGGTAGCGCATGCCCAGTATCTTGTACCAGGTGCCCTCCTGCGCCTGCGTGGAGACCAAGTCCATGGCGCGGGCATCATATTTCTTGATGGCCTCGGCAAGCTCCTCCTTGGTCGTGGGGCTGGAGACGCCTTCCTCCAGACGCTGCATGCGCTTGATGGAATTATATGACGCCCCGCAGGAAAGCACGGAGGCAGAAAGCATGGCAGAGAGCGCCGCAGCAGCGCATTTTTCACTGAATTTCATAAAGATTCTCCTTACATACCATCGGCGCAGACCAGATGTCCGCCCTTCTCTATCATCGGAATTTTCCCCGCAGTCCTTACCAAAGCAAAACGCAGAAAGGCTGCGGGCGGCTCAGGACTGTCCGGCGCCATCCTTGTGGCCGGGGAAAAAATCCCCGTGGCATTCCCGCAGGCGGCTGTCATCGACGTGCGTGTAAATCTGCGTGGTGGAAAGATCCGCATGCCCCAGAAGCTCCTGTACGGAACGCAGGTCGGCGCCGCCCGCAAGCAGGTGCGTCGCAAAGGAATGGCGCAGCGTGTGCACTTTTGACTGGACGCCGCTCTTTGCCTCCAGCGCCTGAAAATTCTTCCAGATGCCTTTGCGCGACAGGGGCTGCCCCCTGGCATTGACAAAGACCTCCGCCACCTGGCGCTGGCCAAGGACGGCAGGGCGGGCCTCGTAGACCCAGCGCTCCAGCCACTGCCGCGCGATATCCCCGAACGGCACGATACGCTCCTTGTTGCCCTTTCCCAGCACAATCAGCAGTTTGTCCTTAAAATGAATATGGGCAAGCAGCAGGCCGGAAGCCTCGCTGATACGCAGCCCGCAGCTGTAGATGAGCTCGTAGAGCGCGCGGTCGCGCACACCGAGCAGGCTGTTTGTGTCGATGGCGGCAAGCAGAGCATCGACCTGCTCCACGCTCAGCACTTCAGGCAGCGCGCGGGAGGCCTTGGGGCGGTCAAGCTCAAGGGCAAGATTCTCCGCCCAGATGCCCTTGCGCACCAGAAAGGCCCCGAAGGCGCGCAGGGCAGAGATATCCTTTGCCACGGTCAGCTCGGAAAGCCCCTGCGTCCGGCGGAAGGCAATGTAGTACAGCAAATCGCGCACCGTCAGGGAAGGCACATCGGTGCCGCTCTCCGCAGCCCAGCGGAGCAGCTCCCCGGCAGCCTCCTCGTAGGCACCGGCAGTCAGCTCGGCGCGGCGCCCGACAAGCAGCAGGTCGGCATAGAATTCCTCCGCCAGCGAGGCGGCAGGCTTATTTGTCATCAGAAAGGCTTATGCTCCGCGGCAGCGTCTCCGGGTTGCGCCAGACAGCAGGCTGCGACAGGTCATCTTTGCGGCGGACAAAGCCTTCCGGCGGGCGGATTCCCCGGTTGCGGGGCAGCGCTGCGGCGGAGTCCATCGCAGCGGCGGACAGCGGGGCAGCGGCCGCCTTCTGCTCCGGGGCATCCTTGCGCTCAGGCCCACTGTCCCGTACCAGCGCTCTGCCGCCGAGCCCAGGGATGCTCACCTTCTGCACCGGCTCCGGCGCAGGCTTATCCGCAGCGGAGGCAAGCCTGCCGTTCACGACATTCTCAAAGTCGCCCCAGGAGATGCTGTTCTCGTCCCCGCGGCGCTCCCTGTCATCATCGTCGTCGTCATCGTCCTGCTGGGACTGCTCAAAGCCGGTCGCAATAACCGTCACGGAGATTTTATCCCCCATATCGGGGCGGTCGACGACGCCGAAGATAACGTTCACGTTCTTTGCGGCGGAGGCTTTGATTGTGTTGACAATCTCCTGCACCTCGTCCATGCTGATGGAATCGTTGTCGCAGGTGATGTTCACCAATATATTGGAGGCGCCGTCAATCTGGCAGTTCTCCAGCATGGGGTTCGAGATTGCGCCCTGCGCGGCATCGGCGGCACGGGTCTCGCCCTCGCCCACGCCCACGCCGAGAATGGCATTGCCCTGCCCCTTCATAACGGATTTCACGTCGGCAAAGTCAAGGTTCACCACGCCGGACGTCGTAATCAGCTCGGAGATGCCCTGCACTCCCTGGCAGAGCACGTCATCCGCCATGCGGAAGGCCTGCCGGAAATTGAGCTTTTTGTTGGAGATTTTCATTATCTGCTGGTTCGGCACGATAATCAGGCTGTCCACGTTCTCACGCAGCTTCTTGAGCCCTTCCTGCGCGTTCTTCATGCGCACCGGCCCCTCAAAATCAAAGGGCGTGGTGACGACGGCAATCGTGAGTGCGCCGCTTTTGCGCGCGATGTCCGCCACGACGGGCGCGGAACCAGTGCCCGTGCCGCCGCCCATACCGGCGGTGATGATGACCATATCCGTGCCCTGCACGATGTTCGTGATGGACTCCGTGTCTTCCTTGGCGGCGTTCTCGCCGACCTCAGGGTTCCCGCCGGCGCCAAGACCGTCCGTTATCTTGCGACCGATGACAATCCGCTTCTGCGCCTTGGAGACGTTCAGCGCCTGCAAATCAGTATTGAGCGCGACAAATTCCACGTCCTTCACACCGGACGAGACCATACAGTTCACCGCATTAGAGCCGCCGCCGCCGCAGCCGATAATCTTGATGACGGTTGGGTTCGCGACCCCAATGTCGGAACTTCCGTCATTCACTACTGACAGCTCAATCATACTATCCTCCCAACCCGCTTTTTTTACATTCAGGCAGTATCCCCAAACCTAAAATGTAAGCGCACGCTTCAAAATCACTCTGCGAGGGGCTACCGAAGTCCCCTTAGCCAGGGCAGCCCCTTGTTTTTCCGCTATACGCCGATATCGTTTTGCAAGCAGCGCGTAGCAGCAGCAGCCTGCAGAGCCCGGCATCCCAGCACAGCCGGAAAAGCACGCTTTCCGGCCCCGCATCCTGTTCCGGCAGACCCAATCAAAAAGCCCGTCCGGAACTTCCGGGGTGTCCTTCCATGAGCGCTGCCCGGAAACTCCCGCTTCCGGAGCGCAGGCTGAAAAGAGGACCCCCATAGGTGTCCGAGCAAACCTATTATAGCATATCAGAAAAACTTTTTAAATACATTTCCGACCGCCTCGAACAACTTATTCGCGGAGTCGTCGCGCGGCGCGGCCTTTTTCCGGCTGAATTTCTGCGCAAAGACAATCTCGTCAGAGCGCCGCGCCAGCAGCAGCCCCACCGCAGTGGAATAAACGGAGTCCCGGTAGGACTTGTCGATGCCGCCAAAGTCGGACACTTCCCCGATACGGACGGAAGCCGTGCCCCACAGCTGCTGGGCAAGCTGCACGACACCGGGCATCATAGCCCCGCCGCCGGTCAGGACAATGCTGCCGTTCAGCTTTTTGAGCCCGGAATGCTGCGCGCCCGCCCGTTTTGCGAGCCGGAACAGCTCTATCATCCGCGGCTGGATAATCGCGCAGAGCTCGGACTGCGAGGACTGTACCGGCGGCAGCCCCCCGATGGGCGGCAGCAGCACCTCGTCGTCCGGGTCGTCGGGCTGCATAAAGCAGGTCCCCTTCTCCAGCTTCACTTTCTCTGCGTCGGCAAAGGGAATGCCGTAGACCTGCGCGATATCGTTCGTCACTGCGTTCCCGCCTGCCTCGATGGACGTCATGTAGACGGGGGCACCGTTGTTCACGACCATCACATCGGTCGTGCCCGCGCCCAAATCGATAAGTATGGATCCGAGCGACATCTCGTCGTCATGGATAGTCGCCAGCGACAACGCCATGGTCTTGGCCCAGATTGCGTCGCACACATAGTGGGCGCGCTCGATACACTCCTGCATGTTGCGGCAGATGGTCTTGGAGGCGGTGATGATATGGATTTTTACCTTGAGGCGCATACCCATCACGCCCACGGGATGTTTTGTGGGAACATTGTCCACGATGTATGTCTGGGGGACGCTGTGCAGGATTGTCCGGTCAAGCGGAATCATGACGGCCTCCCCAGCCTCGCGGGCACGGTTCACGGTGTCGTCGCGGATTTCCAGCGCACGCTTCTGGCGGGATTCGTCCACAACGACCTCGCCCTCGGAATTCTGTCCTTCCACAAGGGAACCGCCTACAGCCGTATAGACTTCCGTCACCTCATGCCCCGCCATCTGCTCTGCCGCCTCAATGCAGTCCTTGATGGCGGACACGGCGGCATCGATATTGACGACCACGCCGTTGCGGAGCATGCCTTCCGGTGAAGGACGCTTTGCGAAACCGATTATCTTTATTGTATTGTCAGTATCCAGCTCCCCTATGACGGTCTTGATGATGCTGGTACCGACATCCAGTCCGACGATAATGCCGCTCAAAAAATCCCCCAAAACAAATCAGCGCCTCCTGAAGGAAATCGCCCCGTAGCGGAGATCGATTTCCTGAACGTCAGGCCTCGTGGAATTCACCACATCAAGCACCACCACCATGCGTTTGAGGACATCCTCGTCCAGCGTCCGGTCGGCAAGGATGCGTACCTGCGACTGCACGGGGTAGAGAACCAGCTCGTAACTGCCGTAGTCCTTGCTGACAACCTGAATCTCGGAAATCGCCGCAAAATACTTCTGCGGCAGCTGCTGGATGGCCGCAATCTGCTCCATGAGCGGGCGGTAACGCGCCGGAAAGCGCATCCCCACCTGCATGTTCTCCACGGGAAGCCCGGAAACGAGCGGAATGTTGCTGTCCTTCACCACGTCAGCGGTGCTTGTAGTGAATAATACACCATTTTCATCGATTTGAACAGGGATTGAGCTGCCGTTTACGGAGATTATCGTCTTTGCGACACAGCTGCGCTCCTTTACGCGGATAAGCACCTTGTCCGGAAATTCCTTGTCAACGGAGACGGTGTCTATGCCCGATATACCGCTCAGGGCGGAGACCACTTTGGCGGAGTCGAACTGAATCCACGTGGCGCCGCCCACACGGGAAATGCGGTCCATGAGCAGCTGGGAGGAGACATTCTGAAGGCCGGAGAATTCAACCTTGACCGGCGCAAGGCATGGCATTACAAATGTATAGACAATACCTTCCAGCAGCAGCAGCACGCAGAGGATGAGGACGATGATTTTCATGATGGTGATGCGCACATCCTTCTGCCGCCCCCCGCCGGAAGCCTTGCTTTCCCCGGCGTAAAGGGTGTAGGCGCCCCGCGCCGTGCCGTGGTTCACTGTCTTTGCCACACTGTCACTCATAATCAGACCTCTTTCCGTTATATGTATCCCGAGCCGCCGCTCCGGCAGCACTGGTATCCGCATCTTCATCGCTGTCGCAGCGGGACGCGTTTATGACAAAACCGCACATGCAGAGCGTCACGACCAGCGAGGAGCCCCCCGAAGAAAAGAAGGGCAAGGTAATGCCGGTGGTCGGTATCGCGCCGCAGACAACCGCGCAGTTCATCAGAGACTGCAGGAATATCATGCTGATGCAGCCGAAGGACGCGTAGGCGGCAAAACGGTCGCGGCACAAAAAAGCCGTGCGGTAGCCGCGCCATGCAAAGAAGAGCAGCGCGCAGAAGTAGGCGGCCACACCGACCAGCCCCATGGAATCCGCCCAGCCCGCAAAGATATAATCAGTCTGAACTTCAGGGATTTTAAAGACATCGTTGAACTCGGAGCCGAGCCCGTTCCCCCAGAAGCCGCCCGCGGTAATCGCCCGCTGAGAGGCAAGAATCTGGTAGTTCGTGGAAAGCGCGTATTCGTCCGGGTTCAGGAAGGATATGACGCGCATCAGGCGGTAGGGCTCCATCGTAATCATAAAGACGACGGTGGGAATGGCCAGCAGCACCAGCGGCCCGAACCACGACATGCGCGCGCCGGAGACAAAGAACATCAGACAGCCGACGGCAAAGACAAAGACCCCGGTGGAGAAATCCTTCTGCAGAAAAATCGTTATGACAAATACAAAGAGACCGATGAGCGGGTAGTAGAATTCCTTCTGGGAAGCGCCGTCCTCCCGCGCCTGCTTGTCAAAAAGGTTGGACAAAAAGAGGATGACGGCAAACTTGGCGAATTCCGACGGCTGCACCGTCCAGTAACGGGAGACCGAGAACCAGCGGTTGGCTCCCTTGCGGGCGCTGCCCAGGCTGGGGATGATGACGGCGATGCACAGCACAAGAGAGCCGAGCACGATGAACGGGAGCAGCTTCCGCAGCACCCGCATCGGTATAAGCGCAAGAACCACGAGCCCCGTAAAGCCGACCGCGGACCAGATGAGCTGGCGTATGACAAAATAGTAGCGGTTGTTGAAGAGGCGCTCGCCTTTTTCCGGTGTGCAGACAAAGAGCGTAAAGAGCCCCAGCCCCCACAGGAGCAGCACCATCATCATAAAGAGAATATCGCTCCGGTGGTACTTCTCCACGGGGCGGTCGGCATGGAAGACGAAGGAGCTCATCGCGAGCCTCCTTCCAGCACGGCGGTCAGGCGCTCCAGCGCCATTCCCCGCGAGCCCTTCAGCAGCACAAGGTCGCCGGGGCGGGCCGTCTCCCGCACGGCGGCGGCGGCGGCGGCGATCGCGGCATCGTCACGCCCGGCGACATACCGCAGGGCCACGTCCGTATGCTCGGCGAGCGCGGCCTCGTAGCCGGCCTCCATCTCGCTGCCGACAAAGACCACGGCATCCGCACGGGAATGCACGGCGAGCCTTCCGGCGGCGGCATGGGCAGCGGAGGAACCGGCCCCCAGCTCCAGCATGTCGCCCAGCACATAAATGCGGCGGAAATCCCCGTCCACGGAGGCCGCGAAAGACAGCGCCTTTTCCATGGAATCAGGGTTCGCGTTATAGCAGTCCTGAATGATAGTGTAGGTACCGCGCCGCACCTCGCTGCGGCCGGACAAGGGCCGGAGAGAGGCGATTCCTTCCGCAATCTGGGCGGGGGAAAGCCCCAGCTCCCGCGCGAGGGCAATGGCGCCCAAGGCATTCCTGGCATTATAGGCGCCGGGAAGCGGCAGCACGGCGCTCACACCTTCCACGGAAATCTCCGTCCCGTCGAGCCCCCTGTCCGCCACCAGACGGACATGCTCAGGCTTCCCGTCACCGTAGTACACGAGCTTTCCCCGCACGCGGGAGGCAAGGTAGGCAGAAAAATCATCGTCCGCGGGAATGACGGCGGTGCCGTCCCCGTCGATATAATCGAATATATGCGCTTTTTCCTCGGCGATGCCCTGCCGGCTGCCGAGCATTCCGATGTGGGCTGTACCGATATTGGTGACCAGCGCGAACTGCGGCCGCAGCACGGAGGCAATCTCCTTCATCTCGCCCTTGCGGTTCATGCCCATCTCAAAGATTCCCAGCTGATGCTCAGCGCGTATCGCAAACACGGAGAGCGGCAGGCCGGTCTCGCTGTTCAGGTTGCCCTTGTTGCTGATAACGCGGTACTTGCGGGAAAGTATGGCGGCGGCAATCTCCTTGCTGGTCGTCTTGCCGCTGGAGCCGGTGACGCCGATGCGTATCAGGGACGGGAAGTGCCGCACATAGCAGGCAGCGGCCGCCTGCAGCGCGGCAAGCGTGTTGGCCACGGCGATAAAAAAGACCGCAGGGTGCTCCTGCGAGAGCGCGGAGAAAAACGCCGGATCCGCCGCATAATTCGCGCGGGCAACGAGGACTACAGATGCCCCGCGCTCCAGCGCCTGCGGGATATACGCATGCCCGTCCTGCCGCTCGCCGATGAGCGGCACAAAGAGGCTTTCTTTCTCCACGGCACGGCTGTCCGTCTGCACGGAGCAAAAGCGGAATTCCCCGCTTCCCAGAACGACGGTACCGCCGACCGCACGGACAAGCTCGTCCCTTCCCAGCAAGCTGCTCCCGCTCATTTCTTGCCGTCCTTCATCTCGATACGGACAATCTCGTCGGTCTCCGCCTGCCGCAGCCCCAGCTGATCCTCCGCAATCCGCTCGATGCGGTCAGAGCCTGCGAGCACGCTTATGTCGGTGATAAGCTGCCTGTTCTGCTCCACAAGGTCGCGCTGCTTTTTCTCCAGCTCCAGCACCTGACTCTCCAGATCCGCGTATTTGCGGGCCTGAATACCATCTATAACAAGCAGCACAGGGATGAGCAGCGCGAGCAGGCACATAGCTGCCGCCCTGAGAACCCCCGCAATATTCTTCCTCATAATGCATCCACTCCTCTCAGCCGCATCGCATCAGCATCACGTATTTTCCGTATCACCCGGAGCTTCGCGCTCCGCGACGGGGAATTCGCCGCGACCTCCTCCGCCGACGGCTCCACGGGCTTGCGGGTCAGGACTTCCGCGCACGGCGTCCCCCCGCAGGCACAGACAGGAACTTCGGGAGGGCACACACACTGCCTTCCTAAATTCCTGAAATAATTCTTAACAATCCGATCCTCAAGGGAATGGAAGGTGATGACCCCCATCTTTCCCCCGGCCGCAAGCACGTTGAACGCATCGTGCAAAGCCTGCGGCAGGCGCCCCAGCTCACCGTTCACGCAGATGCGCAGCGCCTGGAACGTCCTCGTCGCAGGATGGATGGAACCGGAGCGGTACTTTGCCGGAACCGCCCCCGCGATAATCCCGGCAAGCGCCAGGGTGGAGTCGATGCGCCCGCTTTTCCGGGCAGCAACAATCGCCGCAGCAATCCGCCGGGAATATTTCTCGTCGGAATACAGATATATCATGTCCGCAAGCTGCGACTCCTCCATAGTATTCACGATATCTCCGGCACTTCTTCCCGCGCCGGGGTTCAGTCTCATGTCAAGTTTTTCATCATGGCGAAATGAGAATCCCCTCCCGCTTCGCTCATAATGAAAAACACTGATTCCCAGGTCAAAGAGTATGAGGTCGGGCTTCCGCCGTTCCTCCGGGTAGGCATGATAGAAATCATTGAACCACCCGTTGTAGAACTCCATCCGGGAACCAAAAGGAGCCAGACGTTCGCGCGCACGGCCTTGTATCAGTGCGTCAGCGTCAACGCCCAGGATGTGCAGGGCGGGATACTTCTGCAGAAAGTGGAAGGAATGCCCTCCCTCGCCGAGCGTAGAGTCTATCATGAACGCATCCTGCGCATACGGCTCCCCCTCAGGGGACAGGTATTCGAGGCATTCATGCAGCAGCACCGGCGGATGGACAATCTCCACGTTTCTTCATCCCGCAGCACGCATCCCTATGCAAAACGGCAGGCACAGACCCGCCGCAGAAGCACCAGAACGAGGACTGCTTGTCCTTTTTTAGAACAGGATGCCATCCATGCTTGCCACGGCGTCCTGGAAGGAGCCCTCGCTCTTTTCCAGATAGTCCGCGTAGGAGGCCGAATCCCATAATTCCATGTATTTGTTCAATCCCTGGATTATGCATTCGCCCTTCAAGGAGGCGTATTCCCGTAAATTCTGAGGAATAGAAAGGCGGCCGGAACGGTCAAATTCAAGTTTCTGCGCAGGCGCGATAAAGCGGCGCATCACCAGACGTTTTTGATCATTAAAAAGAGAGGCAGCCCCCATGATTTTCTCATTGAGGCTGACCCACTCTTCGGTTGTAAAAAGCATGAGACAGCGGTCAAGACCCTGCGTCACAATCAGCTCATCCTGCTGGAGGATGGAGCGCAGCTTCGCCGGAAAAAGGATGCGACCTTTCTCATCAAGCGTGTTGCGGTACTGACCGATAAGCATTTCCATTCCACTACTCACCACTTTTTCCCACTATTTCCCACTTAGTTACCATTTTACCGTTTTTTTTTGTTATGTCAATGAAAAAAATTCCGATAATGCCTTTTTCGGCAAAATATTTGATTTTTTTGCTTTAACAATGTATAGTTCCCGCAGAACCATGATAAACACGCTGAACGAAACGCACCTGCACCGGACAATAAAGAACCTGTACGCCATGAACGAGGAAGGCAGCAGGACAGAGGAGAAAGTCGGGGACTACATTGCAGATATCGTTACCCTGCAAGGAAATATAATAGAAATACAGACCGGGAGCCTTGGCCACCTGCTCCCGAAGATCAAAAGCTTCATCGGGCAGGGGCGCAGGGTGACGGTCGTCTACCCGCTCGCCGCGACCACATACATAGAGACGTACAGCACGCAGACAGGAAAGACGACAAGGCGCAGGAGCCCCCGCCACCAGAGCGTATACTCCATGTTCCGGGAGCTGACGGCGCTTGCCCCCATACTCTGCGACAGCAGCTTTACGCTGGAAGTGCTCGAATGCACGGTAACGGAGGAGCGGCATACGACAAAGGAGCCCGTACAGTCAAAAAACGCGCGGCGGAGATTCAGAAAAGCCTGGCTCAAGGACGGCAAGCGCCTTGACGAGATTGGCAACCGGCACCGTTTCCACGCGCGGAAGCCCTATCTGGACCTGCTGCCGCGCGCACTGCAGGAGCCGTTTTCCGCGCGGGAGCTCTACGACGCCCTTGTATCGCAGGGCATCAGGCTCACGCAGGACAACGCGCGGCTCATGGTATGGGTGTTCGTCCGCGCGGGGCTGCTGGAGCACACGGACAGCGCCGGGCGGGCAAAGCGCTATGCAAGAAAACACTGAAAAAAAAAGGAAAAAAAATCTGCGCCGGAGCTCCAAATCCGCGCCGGAGCTGGCAGGCTACGCAAAGGGGATAAAAAAGCATAAAAAAGCCCGCAGAGTCCTGACTCTGCGGGCTTTTTGGCTAACAGCTCAGCTTATCACCAGCTGTCATCCATATCGTCCTCGTCCTTGTTCTCGATATCATAGAGGTCGGTGACGGCGCGGAGGTCATCCATATACATATAGTATGAGCCGCGGGCTTCCATCGGGTTGCAGTCCACGCGGAAACCAACGATGCGCAGACCAGGGCGGTTGCCATGGTACGCGCTCTGCTGCACGATGCCGTGCTCTCCATCAGGAGACGGCGGGATAGCAGCAGTCAGCTTCTTCCATCCGCTGAACTCAAGTGAGCCGAGCCAGATTTCAAAGCTGTGGCCATTGTAATCCTGCACCAGCAGCCAAATCTGATGTCCCATGTTGCGGCCGCAGAGCCACACGGACACGGTCTTGGTCACACCCTCAATCGGAATCGGGCGGGCAGCGGTCACATAGAAGGAATTCACGCCGCGGCGGAAGAACTCAATCTTTACGCCGAGAACCTTTGAATCCTCAAGCTCCTTGTTCACGTTGTCATTCAGAGCTTCCTTGCCGGCCGGAGAGCCGTCGAACAGACGCCCGGAGATGACACCGTAGTCAGGAGAAGCATGGACATTCCAGAAGCCCTCACGCTCAAAGCGGTCAACGCTTACCTCGCGGAGTGCCTCACGGGAGCTGTCGTTCCCAATAAAAGATGCATCCGGATCAGAGATGCTGGTATTTCCGTTCGCGCTGGACTGGGCAAAGACAGACCCGCCAGTAATGATTGCAGCAGCAAAGAAAGCTAAATAAATCTTTTTCATCTGTTATACCGCCTTAGTTAGAACTCTCACCGAAATCCGCTTCACTGAGCTCGTAGCCATCATAGATACCGGCAACAGTGTTAGAGGTGAACTTCAGCTGATCAAAGTAAATCACAAAATTGTCAACAGCCTCGGTAGGCGCTGAACGGACACGGAAACCGACAAAAGTCAGAACCTTGCGGCCATTGCGGAAACGTGAGTGCTGGGGAATCCAGCCAGGCACGTTCAGGACGATATTCCGCCAGCCCTCGAAGCCCATGTTACCTGCATCAATCTTGCGGACAACGCCGTTGGCATCGCGAACCAGAAGCTCAAGGTTGTAGTTATAATTGGCGCCCCACACCCAGAAATCAATCTGGGAGACAGTCCCGCGGAACGGGATTTCATACGCGTTTCCATCCTTGTCCTTCGGATACACCTCGAACCAGTTGTCGCCCTTGCGGTCGAACGCGACCTTTACACCCAGCACCTGCGCGGGGGTGTTCGCGTCGTGATACGGCTTCAGCGGGAGGGGAATACCCTCAAAAGTCTTTGCGACAGGATAGCCCTTGGTCACAAAGCGGCTGGCCTGAACATCCCACGTCCAATCCATACTATCCGGTGTATCGAAACTATCGATAACAATCGTCTCCACAGCCTTGGCACTTGGCTGTGCAACTGCTGGAAGGCAGAATGCAAGCGCAAGAATGAGGCTCCCCAAAATGACTACGCCCTTTTTCATTCAAAACTCCTTGAATAACTGTTTCCCCGTTTTTACCGACCGGAAAACACCTTGTTTTACTTATCGTCATGAATCCTTCATTCCAACAGCGTTTCTCCCTTGCAAAAAAACGCCCGCGGGACAGGAATCCATTGCTTCATTATATTTCCATATCCGTACTTTGTCAAATGGTTTGGAACAATAAGCTTCATTTTTTCCCCTCGTCCGGGTACAGAGGGGAAAGCGCACACAAAAAAACGCGCTCCCGGAGGAAAAGCTGGCGGCACAGTCCGCTTTTCCTATGTCAAAAGGACAGGGATTCCTCATGAAAAAAATGCGCGGAAGCGGAAAAACGCCCGGGCTGCCATTTGCAAAGCGAAGCGTGCAACAGGCAGTCCGGGTGTTTTTCCGCTGGGAGCGCATTTTTGTTTTCATGCTGAATCCCTGGACACCGCCCGCCGCTCTTGCAATTTACCACAAAAAGGCGTATGCTTGGGACGATATCGGTTTCCGATTAATTTCTATAATACAGGAGCACTTTATGTTCAGCTACAAAGAACTCGGTCTTGTGAACACACAGGACATGTTCAAGAAAGCGATGGCCGGGCACTACGCAATCCCGGCGTTCAACTTCAACAACATGGAGCAGATGCAGGCCATCATCCAGGCATGCGTCGAGGTGAAGTCCCCCGTCATCCTCCAGGTATCAAAGGGCGCCCGCGCCTACGCGGACAAGTACATTCTCCGCAACATGGCACG
>ODAI014467825.1_pt1 | contig 16466 bp, 15 predicted proteins | sample 1539321 | NCBI WGS metagenome assembly ODAI01 (sample SAMN02144231, study PRJEB22623) | gut metagenome | biome: sheep rumen | host: Ovis aries | place: New Zealand | reverse complement strand
CGCGTCGAGGGTGGCGGGGATGAACGGCTATTGGGACCGGGGCACTAACGACTACGTGGACTTCTGCGACGTGCCGGTGAAACCGTATCGCTTCTTCCTGTACTACGAATTTCCTGGCAGGTCGTTTCACAGCCCTATCGAGGAGAGCGAGCTGAAGCAGTACCGCGACCTGGAACGTATAAACCTGGACGAACTGACCACCTACGGCGAGGACGTGACAGAACTGCTGTCCGTTCCGTTCTGCGACAAGGTGTGGCAACAGATTACAGGCAAGGGAGCAGCGGATATAGAGGCATGGAGCGAACAGCGCAAGGAAGAAAAGCAGCGCGAGATGGACGAACTCATGGCCGAAGCCATGCGGGAGAGTAAACACCAACTGGAGCAAGACCCTGAGTTGAAGGCAGAGCTGGAAGGAAAAGCTCTGCCGTGGTGAACAATAAAGAGTGGAACTATAAACATTCGGATAGACAAATGAAACGACACGCATACATCCAGCTCCTGTTGTTGGCGATATTCCTGGCGGTGGCGATGGTGTTCCACCTCCATGTTATTGCTATGTTCGGCGTCAGTGCGTTTCGCGTCGCGCTCGTCGCTGTCACCCTCGTCTGCATGGTCGCCACCGCCGCCATGTATGTCTATGTGAAAAAGAGATTGAAGAATTAAAAAACGAAACGCCCTATGCACACCGACTTCACGCCCCACAGCCCACAGGCGGGCTACACGGCAACGATCAAGCTGACGGGCACGAGGGAAGAACTCTCGGCCCTGTACGACCTGCTGAACCAGACAGAACCCTCTGACGACCGCGAGCGACGCATCAAGGATGACGTGCTCAACGAGCTGCGCTCCGCCCATGGTTGGATAACGGACATGGAGGACATCGCCCGACGCACGGGCGTGTAACCTCTCATCAACCACCGCCCTAATTCGTGGCGGCGGTTTTCTATCAAGCAAGTAATCCGTCAACGGCGAGTGGGAAGGGGAGGATGTGTACGAGTTCTGAGGGGTAACAAAAAGACCGCTATCCTCACGGACGACGGTCTTTCACCAATAACTAAAAATCTAAAACTATTAACCTAAACCTTAATCGTACAAAAAAACGGCACGAATCACTTCGGGCGTATATTTTGTGTTTGTGTTGGTTCATTCTTGCGGAGCGTCCCCCGGCTGCTCGCCGTCTATCTGCTCGTCAATGTCGTGCTCCATCTGTATGTGCCGGCCCATCTTGCCGCGCAGCAGGTCCTCCGGGTCCAGCTCCTTGTACCCTCCTGCCACTGTCAGCTTGCACACCATCACGATGCAGATGCTCCCCACGAGGATATGCGTATATACGTCGGACCACCAGTCATAGAGCACGCCGCCCAGGGCGGGCACACCGAAGTTGACGGTCGTTGCCGTGGCCGCTATGCCCATGACAATCCGCATGAGCATGCGGAAGAAGCGCGGCATCCGCTGCATCCAGCGGGCCTTCAGCTCATTCCCGGTATGCTTAATCTTCTCGCCCATGATGACTGTTATGCGTTGTGTGAACACTGAAGTCAGAGACTACCAGCAGGTCGTGCAGGCCCTTCACCTGCGCCGACAGCGACGAGATGCTGCTGTCGGTCTTGCCCATACGTTCCAGCACTTCCGCCTCCATCGACTGTATGCGGTCGAGAATATCGTCCTGTTTCTTCGACTGCGAGTCCTGTCGCTTCTGAATATTGCTGAGCGTGGTCTCTAAGTTCTCTACGGTTGTTTCCAGTACCGCCACGCGGATTTTCAGCTGGTGGTTTTCGCGCCACTGCCATCCGATGGCTGCCAGCAGGACGGGCACCAGGAGTGGCCAGAGATCAATCATTACTTGGTCCATTTCTTTTCTTTATTTCGAGTTTCGATGTTTCGACTTTTCGATGTTGCGAAATTCAGATATTCCGATATTTCGTTTTTGTTTAATATCGGGAAAAATCCCCCAAAATCAAGGGCAGGCTTTACGATGGCTGATGGCTGAAGTCTGATGGCTGAAGTCTGATGACCGGACAGCGGTAGCAAATTGACTTTCGTCCATTAGTCGGCTGCGCTCGGCATAGCTCAAACGAGTTTGGCTTTGCTCTCGCTGGCACGACAATTCTTCATTCTTCATTCTTCGTTCTTCATTTAAGACGTCATCCCTCCAGGGCCAGCGTCACGGTGAAATCGACGTGCGGCATGTTCTGCTTCGACCGGTCGTAGATGCTGGTGTTCTGCTTCTCCGGCTCCACAATGACTGGAACATACGTGCCGTTCGCCTCTCCAAGTGGGTACCGCATCCACCATTGCTTCCGCTTGCCACCCAGAAATTCCAAGGCCCACCACTCAGCCCACTCCCGCGTGACGTAGCCGCTCGACATCTGCCACGACCGTCGTCCGTCCTGGTCGATGGCCATCAGCGAGCGCACAGGGCTGAACGACGGACGCCCCGTGCGGCTGTACTGCGTCACCTTCACGTTGATGCCCATCGACTCCAGCGTCTGTCCGCTGCATGTCTCGACGGCCCCGCGACGGTTGACGAACAGGAAATCGACATACGGCACGCTGTCGCGCAGTACGAGTGGGGCGTGTCGTTCCTGGCTGTCGCTGGCAGGCGTGGCACCGACGGGCCAGAAATTCATGTTTACGTTCACCCCGTTCACGTCCACCCACGATGTCGGGCTCAGGCTTCCAACCCTTTCCGGGATGTCCGTGGGCTTGGTCGATGCGTCGCCGTAGCGCAGGTTCTCATGTTCGCGGTACGAAACGTCGGCAGCCTCCTTGCTCGGTATTGTGCTACGCTCCCACTCCGTGAAGCCGCCGATGGCACACTGGCCGCCGGGAATGTCCGTGTGGCCATCCTCGTCAGCACACTGCGTACTGACAAACTCTCCGTAGTTGTCCAGGTACTCGGTGTAGATGCGCAGCGAATAGCTGCGATGTTCCCTCAGCCAGTCCGCCGACATGCTGAGTCCTCGCTGTGCTGCCCTCACCTCCCAGCTGTAGTCATAGTCGGCCCAGATGGCCCTTAGCGCCGAGGAGATGTCGAAGCTGGTAGAGGACTGTCCGCCGGTGTCGGAATGGAAGTTGCCCACAATGTTGCCGTCGTAGACCACTTGCACCCTCACGATGTTAAAAGGGCTGCTGCCTGGCCATTCCAGCCCGCTGATGTCTATCACCACGGGCGAGTCAACGAAGTAGGTGTGTATCTGCCCGTCCACCTTACCGAACATGCCACTAACTGTTACTGCCATAATGAATGTTTTTGCCCAGAAAATCCCCCATTTCCCGCCGATAGTCAAGGGCGAAGAAAAAAACGCAGCAATATGCTTGGATGTTTTGTGGCTTTTTAGTACCTTTGCACCAACAATAATTGCTACAAAAATTATGAAAACAAAATCTTTCTATTTCATCACCCGCTTACTGGCGGCAGTTACTATAGTGTTGACCTCTTTCTCTGCTGCATCCTGCGATAAGGATGAAGATGATGACCCTGGACGGTTAGTTGGCAGGTGGGAACTTACGTGGATGGATGGTGTCAGTACCGAGAGTTATGAATTCTATGAGGATGGATATGGCGATTATCGTGGGCCCTATAAGAGTGGCTATTTTTATTACGCCATTGACTCTCCAGGTAATATACGTTTTAATATAACGTATCACGAAAAACAAGGGAGTGGTTCATACAAAGATGAGTTTGTCTGGCCTTACAGTATCGATGGTGACAAACTTATCTTAAATGGCAAAACTTACGCACGGAAGGAATCCGTTAAGCCTATCGAACTTCAATAGCCCGAGTTAATTTGTACACGAACTGACGGTGTTCAGATATACATAATCTCCATTACCACGTTGCCAAGCCCTGTCTCGTTGTTCACGCTGTACTGCATCTTGCGGATAAAGCCCGTCACATCGCCGACGCGGACACGCTTCGTCTTGTCGATGGTCAGCAGCTGCGCCAGCGTCATGCGCACCGTGCGCTTTACGATGCGGGCATTGCGCACCCAGAAGCTGTACTCCTTATAGAACTGGTCGGCGAGCCCGCGCTGCCGCAGGTTCTCGTTGGTGATGGTCAGATAGCGGCGGTTGTTGCTGCTTTCTGCCTTTGTTGGGTCGTAGTATGGGTTTAGCTTCTCGGCGCGTAACTTCAGCGAGAAGCGTCCGAAACGCGAGCCCACTCCATTGTCAATGGTCATGGGTTTTCCGCCGCCTCCATAGGCCAGCTTGCACAGCTGTACGAGTGTACTTCCGCGCTCGTCACAGCTGTCCACCTCCACAATCATGTGTCTGCTGCTACGACTCAGCTCCTGTAGTTGTTCGAGCGTCAGCTGGACAAAATAGCGGATGTCACCGGAATTGGTTATCGTAATGCCGGCCCGGCTATATCCTGTCGCTATCAGCACCGATCTTTGTTGTCCTGACGAGTCGCGCACGTAGAACCATGTAGTGCTCGTAATATATCCCAGCTCCGCGTCATAGAACGGAGCATCGCTGTTGGGGAACAGCTCCCTCAGTTTCGCTGGTGCTTCAGCTGGCGTTATGGTGTAGCTGCCGTCGTAGTCCCACTCGTTGCCATACGGATCACAAGTGTCAGGATGGTCTATAGCTCCGTCGCCAGGCACCACCTCCCATGCCTCGTTCTCGTCGTCGTCTGGGTCATCAAAGTATCTGACATGGGCATTACTTCCACTGCTGCGCATGATGCCAAACTGCAGGCCTGGGTTGGCTTCGTCGAAGGGTGTGCCTCCGTTGCTGATGCTGTAGTTGTCAAGTAAGCGGATGCGGAAACCTTCGCTGATATAAACATCGAGATTGCCCTGTATGACCAGTATTCCGTCGCTGGTATCAAAGGACCACTGTGTGTCTCTGTTCTCTACCACCCTGGCGTAGGTAGAGCGCCATTGATTCATCTCCCAACTTTTCTCTATAGAGTCATCATTTGTGCCGTCAATCGTGGGGGAAGGTGCGCTCAGATCGCCACTGAACAGTACAGCATACCTGTTGTTCACATCATTCATAATTACGGGCGAAGCGCCGCACTGCACCTCATGTATCGTTTCTTTCTCACCAGAGCAGTCTCCGTCTTCAGCATCCATGAAGTCGGCCAAACCAAAGAGCGATGGAAAGAGTACGTCCTCATCCTCGTCGACCTTCACGCCGTAGGCATCGCCGTTGACGGGCGTGACATAGCAAACCTTGTTCGAGGGCGACGCGCTCTGCTTGATGGTGGCGTAGTCGGCGTTGAGATTCCATTGTGTGTAGTCGTGTTTGTCTGTCGTATCTTTCCATGTGGTTGACTGCCGTGGGAACAAATCGTTGAAACCTTTGTAATAGTAGCTGGTGTCCTCGGAGCCTTTGCCGTATGTCATGCGGAATCCACGGATATTATTCTCCACCTTTACGTCGTCGTCCACGATGTCGCAGTTGATTTCTTGTACCTCCTGACTGCGGAAAACGTTTCGCAGCAGTACGATGCGCACCCGTTTGTAGTCGTCGCTGAACAACAGGCGCACACCGAACATCGACTTCATGGCCTCGATAATCTCACTGATTTCTACGCTGGGGTAGTTCCTTCCCGTAGCGTAGGCTTCGTAGGCGGAGTAATAGCCGTTTTCTCCGCTGCCTCTGTTCTCGATGCTATTCTTGTCGAGTCGAAGCACTTGCTTCAGCAGGTGTTTGTCTTGCTCTTGCACGGTGTTGACAAGCCCCTCTACAGAGCCAAGCTCCAGGTAAGTAGAGCCATTGAGTGTTGCCATGAAGTTGCGCAACAGCACCTTGCCACGATAATCAAGCCCTTTTGTATCGGTGTAGGTGTACTGTCCCGCGCCGTCCCAGCCCTTAACCAGACTGTACTGGTCGTCTTCGCTGATGATTTGAATATAATACTGGCCGTAACGGGGAATAAGCTCCGATGGGGTCAGGTGGTCGGGTGTGTCCAGATAGTTTACGCCATTACTGAGGCTCGCGTTCTCTATCTCCTCGTAGTGGCAGCCAAAGTTCAACATGAATACGCGGCGCAAATCCTCTACATTCTCCATCTCATTCTCTTCGATATGGATGCCTAAATCCTTAAACAGACGTTTAACAAAATGAAGCAAATAGAAGTTCGGGGCGTTGTTGAAGCGCGTCTGATTGTCGCTGCCGTCGGTGGTATCGGCATCGCTGTGCGCCAGGCGCATGGTGTAGCCACGTCCGCTCTTCTCCTCACCGCTCTGGTCGAGCGACTTGTAGGGGTAGCAAATGTTAATGTTACAGAAGGGATGCCCGTCGTCGTAGGGAGTTTGTATGTTAGTGTAGTCTCGTGTAAAAGCTGCTCCGTTGCTGTCGAGGAAAGTGCCTTTGCTCTTCACCAGCTTTGGCCATTGCTGCGTGTAAGGTGTCTGACCGGTAATCTTGGTGAGATGATATCTGGAGAATTCGTAGGCGTCCTTTAGTTGTGGGTAATTGGCGACAAAGGCTTCCAGCCCTTTCAGGTCGTAAGTAATGCTTTTGATGTTGATGTTCGACACCCTCTTCCTGTTCAGCGCCACGCCAATCACCACGTCGCCGACGCTCACCTCTTGCGCGCTGGTTCCTTCGATCATCTCCTCGAAAGTCTTCTGTCCGCTTTCGAGCTTGACATCCACATTCCCTTCGGCGTCCACCTCCGCTTCGTCATCGAGCTTCAGGTAGCCGAGATAGAGCGGCAGGCCTTCAACCCACAGGCGGGCCTTGCGCTTGTTAATCTGCTCATGCAGCCGGCTTCCGTGTATCTCCCCCGCCGTGCCAAAGATGTGCGCATTGGCATAGACGTTCAGCGTGAACGAATGACTCCACACATCGCCGGAGGCAAAAATCTCCGATGTGTCGGTGATGGTGATGCTCGCGTCCGGTTCCAGCGCAGCATATTGGCTGCCCATGCCCACGCGGTCGAAAACTTCCAGTGCAAGATGTTCCATGATTATATCGCCTTTTGTCTTTTCACGAACCTATATGTCGTATAGGGTAATAACGTTATCCCGAAATTACAGGAAGCCTGGAAGAATATCAAGGGCAGCTGCCCTTGACCTCCTTGCATGCGCAGCGTATTTTTTGCAAAAAAAGGCGATATAAGAAAATGCGTGCTGCAAAAACCCACTACATTGCCTCGTCGGCCATCAGCATCGTGCCCAACCGCAACGACACGTCGAGCGACCTGGCCGTAAGCATCACCCGTGGGGCAAAGCTGAAGGTGTACTATCCTGGCGTCATCGACATGGTTGACTCCACCTTCCAGGAGTGGACGATGGCCGGTCTGAACCGCCGTCTTGCCGACGCCGATGCACCCTACACCATCTACGCACGCCTGCCACGGGAGGATAAGGGCAACGGCTATCTTCTTTTCACGAAGAAAGGACGCGACGGCACGGACTGGTATGACCGTTATGGCAGCCATCCTACAGAGGAAGCACCATTGGGCCACCTTGTCTATCGCCCTGACGCCAATCATCCCGAGTGGTATATATCCGTTGTGGGGGAATACTGGTTTGTCCGCATGGGCGATGTTTCCTTGCCCGACGGCAACGGCCAGCGCACCGTCACCCTCGACACAGGCATCCTCGGCACGGAGGAGTATAACGCGCAGTGGCGGCTGAACCCCGACGACCTGCCCGACAACCCCGTGCGAACGGTCATTGAGGATCGCGGCATCTGGACTGCCACGCCGCAAGTCACCTACCAAGGCCCCACGGGCACCCGCACCCCCGACGGCACGCTGGACGCCGCCGTGGCTGCCGCCCTGGGCTGGGAGGGAACGGAACCGCTGACCTTCACCAACGGCGAGCCTATTGCGGAGCCCTACCACCGCTTGCGAATCACGCGCAGCCGCTGGATAGAGAAACGCCTTACGGGTGGGGACATAGGCCTGCTGTCCGATGCCAAGCTGTATCAGAAACTGACCACCGTCAGCAAGGGATGGGAAGAGGAGAACACGCTGGAGATAAGCCGAGTGTGGCGTGGCGGCATCCTCTGGGAATGCCTCATTGAGAGCACAGCCGAGACTCCGCGCTGGGCCTGCACCGACTGGAAGGAGGTTGGCGGCGACCAGACCATCTACTGCGAGATACAGTCATCCGCAGGCACGGCGTTCCGCAATGGCAACGTAGACACCATCCTTACCATGAGTGTGCGCTACGCCCAGGAGGAGATAGGACAGCTGGTAGCCTACCCGCAGAAGACTGTCACGTGGAAACGTATGACGGGGTGGGATGACACGCTGAAGACTTTCGTGGAGACCTCCGCCGACCGTAGCTGGACGCCAGCATATACCGACGAGGGGCGGCTCAGCATCGTCCTGCAGCGCAGCGACATGGGCAACGGCTGGATGACCGACTACCGGCGGGCACAGTTCGTTTGCATCATCGACGAGGATGGACCTGAGCCGATGATGGCAGCAAGACGCATACTCTAAGCAACTGACACATAAACAACAAGAGATATGATTAAGAGTGTAACAACCGAAAGTTATCAGAACTACGACGGCCTGCTGCTGTCGGCGGAGATAACCAACCTGGGCGGAAGCAAACGGCAGATATACAGCGTAGGCACTGGTACCTACGAGGACGACCGCCAGCTGGTGCCCTGCATACTCTACGGCGACATGGCGGTGAAAGACCCTGCCGTGCCGGAGATGACCTTCGGAATGGAAGGTATAGACTGGTGGACCGATGTACCCGACGACACCAAGCCCCAGCGGAAAATCACAAACCCCTCGGCAACAATTCTCGACGATGTGGACGTGGTAGACCCTGAGACAGGTGAGATTACCCACCGCGCAGCATGGCGCGACTGCGACTACTTGATTAGCGACGGCAGCGAGCGCCCGTGGTGTACCGACGTACCCGCAGGGGCACTAATAGTGCGTAAGAACGTAGAGCCGCGCACGTCAATGACCATCTATGCGCGGCTGAAGAGCACCGACCCACGCTCTATGACGGAGATTACCGTCGTGCGCCACACCAACCTCACCACCGAGGCCTTCGACGATGCCAGCACAACCATAAAGGGCTCGTGGGGAAAGCAGCTGGTGTTCGACCCGCTCACGTTGCCAGAGCCTGCTGCAGGCACCAGTATCTTCGATACTCCTTGGGAACGGACCGTAAGCGTCCGACTGCACGGTGCGGAGGGGACCATTGCCTTAGCCGACTCCTGTTTCCAGTGGCTCATCGGCGACCTGACTGCACCGTCAGGCTGGCGCAAGATGACCGACATAGAGAAGACGGCCTACGGCATCAGCGACGACACCGCAGCCGACCTGACGATAGACCTGCGCTGTCTGTACGGCGAGGTGAAGCTGCGCTGCTACGGCTGTCGCCTGCCTGACGACGGTAACTGGACAGACCCGTCGCTGGCGGAAAACCCGTTCTACGACACCTCGCTGGTGCTGAAGGTGAACCGCGACGTCTATCCTTTGCCGGTCATGGAGGCTGGAGCACAGCAGGAGCTCGACATGTCGGTGCCAGTGCGCTTCGACATGAAGTACAAGTACGGCAACACACAGTTGGCCGACAGCAAGGACGAGCTGTTCCGCAACTTCTGGAAGGGACAGAACATCCGCACGCACCAGAAGTTTTCACTCGGTGCGAGTCCGAAGCTCTCGTTCCGCCCGTGCGACTACGGCGTGGGCTACGGCGATGGTTTCTCCGTGGGCTGCGACGTGGCCGTATATGCCGGGTGCAGGCCCGTAAGCCATAACGGCAGCATCGTTGTAAACGACGGTAAGATGGTCATCAGCCCGACATTCGAGTAGCACAGAATATCAACACAATTAAAACGACACAGACTATGTATTTCCTCATCGACAGACAAAAACTCCCCAAGAACCGTCATTACGAGCTGATGCCCGACGGACGGGCCATCGTCAGCGGCAGGGAGGCACGTATGCTCGGCACCATCGAAGGAGCCACTGTAGTAATGGACGCAGCCACGCTGGAACGTATGCGCACAGGCAAGGCTGAAGGTAATTCGTAAACAACACAAAACAGACACGACTATGGGTAATATTGCAAACGCCGGCATCGTAATCTCCGGCATCATGGATGGCACGACCATCAGCTACAGTGTACTGGCAGTAGACGCCACGGGGGCTAACGTGCCGCTGGTGCAACACTATAATGAGAGCATCATCGACCCTGACTGGGACGCGATGGCCAAAGGCTCCGCACAAGACAATAACCTGCTGCCGCGCATCGTCATCAAGGCTACCGACACCGCCACGCAGCAGGTGCTCGACGGACAGGTGCGCATCGTCAGCGTACAATACAACGGGTTTACCGTAGAGTTTGGCGACGATGGAGTATCGGACAACGTGATGCCCGGTGTGCTGAAGAAAGAGACGGTGACCTTCGGAGGCATCACCCGCGACTGTATCAAATTCGTAGGCAACCCGGCTGCGGGCGACCCGGGTACACACACCGACCAGCTGGAGCTAACTGGCTATGTGACCACCGAGAGCGGGCCGGTAAACTTCAAGGGGCTGATGATACCCATCGAGATATTCGAGGTGACGTCGGCAGATGAAGGTTTCAGTGCCAACATCTGGACTCCAGAGGGTGACCAGAATATCCAGGCAGCCAATGGCAACACCAAGCGCCGCGTGACATTCTACAAGGGTGTGAAGGAAGTGACAGACGGCTCCAACTACGCCGTCAAGTGGTTCGACATCACGGGAGATACCGATGTACTGCTTGTCAACGGGCAGGGCGGCTTCATTATATCGACCTCTGACGCCGCCAAGCCCGCAGGCGACACCATCACCATTCCTGCCGCCGCCGTGAACAGCAGCATGACCATCGCCGCCCGCATCTACAAGACCAGCGACCTGGCTCAGGACGGCACTATACCGTCAGGCGTACTGCCCATCGCAGCAGACACCGACATCACCTACGACTTTAGTGACCCTTTCCAGATTCGCTGGATTGTCCGAGACAGTCTGGATGGCTCCGGCGTAGAGGTGGAGTGCGAGCGCGGCCAGTATCCACGTTTCGACCTGCGGCGAGGCTGGACAAAAAATTTCTTCCCAGTGGTCTATAATACATCGGGCGACGTGCCCGACAACAAGGTGGCAATAACCTTCAACTTCGACGACGCGAAGGACGGCAGCGACATCACCGGCATAGCCACGGGACAGACAGACACAGGCGGCAGCTACTTCGCCATCAGCTACAGCGACGTGGTGACCCCTGCAGGGCGCAGGAGCATCGTCGCCCACGCGCAGGCTACCATCACATTATAATTCTTACACAGACGACATGGAAGCAGCAGGAACAATCATCATCAGCGGCGTCATCGACGGCGAGAATGGCGACATGCCTATGCAGGCCTTCCAGTGGAACACGAGTGCCACCGTAGCGCCAGCCAAGCCCACCCGTGGCGCTTACGACGCGGGCTGGACTCCCACTGCGCCCAACCGGCCGACGGGCACGGCCGATTATTACTTGTGGATGACACAGACGGTTAGGCACAAGGCTACTGACGGGACCATCACCTACGACGACTGGAGCACTCCTGTGCGAATCAGCGGCGACAAGGGTACGCCAGGCGAGGACAGCAGCGACACGGAGTGGATATATAAGTTTGACCAGTCTGGCTATGACGGCCCTACGGGCCAGGTGAATCCGTCGGGAGCTGCTGGCAGCGGCGACACCAACAAACAGCAGGCTGGTTGGGTGCCGAAGGGGTGGTACGACCACGCCTTGGCCGTGAGCAGCGCAGCGCCTACGCTCTATGCCTCCTATCGCCGCAAGGCCGCAGGCACGAACCAGCAGTGGGGACCGTTCGAGCAGCCTATAATCTGGAGTCACTATGGCAGGAATGGTATCGACGGCGACGGAACGGAGTATGTCTTTATCAGAACGAAGAAAAACGTCGCTCCCGTGATGGACAGTACGCAGTCGGGCTACAACGCTGACGAGTTCCGACCAACCATCACCAGCGCATCGCAGACCTCCTCGCAGACAGAGCAGGCGCAGACAACCGACGACCCGAAAGGCCCTGACAGCAGCTACCCTTACGAATGGGTGGCGACGCGCTCGAAGGTGCCAGCCTCGCAGGCAGCCGCCGACGGCAGCCGCTCCTGGTCGAAATACACGGGTAAGGACGGCGACTACAAGATGAGCCTCTGGGCCAAGTGGGCCGCCGACGGCGAAAACGGCGACACCATGCTGGCCTCGTGCTCTCTGGGCAGCATCACCGTGGCCTGCGACAGCAGCGGAAAGGTCGTCGCGGCAATGACGAGCTTGCTGACCTTTACGCTGTCCCGCAACGGTTCGCAGACGCCTGCCCCCACGGTAACAGTCAAGTCTAAGCCTTCGGGAGTGACCATCAGGACCATCGCAGACACGTCCGCCATTCCTGCTGGTGCTGCTTCGTTGGCCATTAACGCAGGTGAGAGCATGGACAACCTGGCCACGGGCGTGGTGTTCGTCCTATCCTACCAGGGGTATAGCGCCGAGTGTAATGTGGCTATCGTATGCACCAAGGCTGGCGACGAGACGCCTGTCTACAGCATCATCCCAAACCCTGCTGCGGTGAACTTCCGTAGCAATGCTGTGGGTGACTTTACGCCTTCGCGGCGCTCGGTCAGCGTTGTCGTCCGCAAAGTTTCGCCGAGTGGAAGCGCTCCGCTCTCGCCCAGCAATAATGTAATTGACGGCAAGTATTATCTCTACTGCTACGACGAGGAGTCAGCAGAATGGTTCCGCTTTACCAGTGGCAGTGCATACCAGTCGCAGGTCGTTACTGCTGCTGATGCTCAGGAGGGCACCATCACTGCCGTCCGTTTTGCGCTGTCTACGGCTTCCTCAACGGACGCCATCACCGCCAATAACACCGTTGCCGAAGCCGTTGTGCCTGTGATATGTGATGGCCATCGAGGCGTACAGGGAGAGCCGGGCGCACAGGGCGAAATGGGCAAGATGTTCTACCCGATGGGCGAGTGGAATGCACAGACCACCTACTCGCGCACCGGCGACCTCGTGCCGCTCGTATTCCTGCCAGACCCCGGCAATTATAATGAGACGATAGAAGCTGAGGGCCATTGCTTCTACCTCTACGACGACACCAGCACGGGCACTCGTCCCGTCATCAACGACTCGTCGAATCCGTGGCGGTTGTGCGACACCTTCGGCGTGGTCATCACGCAGGGGCTTTTCGCCGAGTTCGCCAAGATGGGCAAAGGCATCTTCTCGGGCGACTATTTCTTCTCCATGAATGGAAGGATAGGCAACACTGAGTACCGCGCTGGTGCAACCATTGGCGGTGTGCCTGCCTACACTCGCTTCTGTGGTGATCCGTCATCGCTGGCAGGCAAGGTTTCAGTCCCGTCGCTCAGCGGCCCTGTCTCAACCGATGTATATACCATTGCGAGCGTCAGGCTACAACCTGACGTCACGTTCAGGGCCACCATCGTGGGCCGGCGCACATCATCCTCGGGCAGCTATTATTTCAGGCTCCGCGACCCCAACGGCACAATCAGGGATTCCGCGACTATCAGTTCTGCTACAGACGTCACGCAAACGCTGAGCTATACAGCCACCACCGCAGGAACATACACCATCGTATGCTACGGTTCAAACAGCAGCGTCGCTGTCAGCTTCACGGCAGACTATGGTGCTACGGGCTACTTCGAGCCGAACTGGTGGGTGGACCTGCTCACAGGCAAGATGTCGGCGGCACGCGGCAATTTTGTGGTCGATTCCAATGGCGACGTCCATGTTAAGAGTGGCGACGTTGACGTGAGCGGTACCATCCGTGCGACGAACTTGTTCCATGGCGACTGTCTCTTCCAGGAAGGTGGAAAATATTCCACTGACTGGTGGTACGTTCAGGCCGTCGTAGACACTACGCCGGCAGGCCTTAGTGTTGGAGATTATTTCACGGGTGATTTTCCCGATCCGTCGACCAATACCCACGACGGCATGCTGCAATGTACTTATGACGCAGATATGGTGATGGCCGTTCCTGATCCGAACCAGAACTGGGGAAGCATCGAGGCGAATAAAACCGTCGTCTTACCGCTGCCTGAGACATTCCCTGGCAAGACCGTCGAAATTAATAGCACACAATATGGCATCACAGGCAGCAAGACGTTCCGTGTGGGATGCGTGGGCAATGACCGCTTCGCTCACCTGATGGTCTTTGACGGACAGGGACGGGTGGTCAGATCCACCACATCGACGCTTGACACCCTCACGTTTGCCATTGGCGGCATCATACGTCTCCACTCGATGGCAGCTTACCAGAATGGTGGCTATGTCTATTACTGGCTCGACGTGACGGGCTCGGCCAATTAGTCTGCCTGTCCGAGGACAAACCCCTGCCCTTGACCAGGAAATGCGCGTTTCATATATTGCCGTTGTGTAAAAAACAGCAGACATCATGGCAGCACAAGACCTCACGAAACTGAAGCATGTCATCGCACAGCAGCTTCACATTTATTACGAGACACTGGAGGACGGCACGAACGTCCTCCGACACATCCGAGTACACCAGCGCACACTTCAGATGCCCGCCGACGGCGGCGTCACCGTTGACATCGTGACACCCGAAGGCAAGATAGCCACCGGCAAAGTCAACAGCCAGTCTGTAGAAGACGAGACCCTTGAGTTGCAGGACCTCACGCCCGAGGCCCGCGAGGCAATGGAGAACCATTTCGCCACTGACGACGACGTGCGCGCCGCCCTCGGCCTCTGACGGTAAAGGCTGTCCAGTAGGCTGCTGTATCACAGCAGCCCGTCAGCATATAGTTCACTTTATTTTTTATCAACACAAACAACAAAAGCAACATGGCAAAGACCAATGCAAACAGCGCCCTTAACATGGCGCACCTCCTGCTCATCAAGCAGGCTCTTGATGCAGTGAAGACTGCAAGTGAGGGACAGAGCACCGCCCTCTCAGGCCGCATCGCAGCCCTGGAGGCACTGCTCAACGATGGTGACAACGTGACCGCCGCCATCGACAAGTTCAACGAGATTGTCGCCTTCCTGGCCGGCATCGAGAACACGCAGACCCTGGAGGGCATCCTGGCCGGCATCAATACCGCCATCGGTGCCAAGTACACCAAGCCTGCCGACGGCATCCCCGCCACCGACCTGGCTCAGGCCATCCAGACCACGCTGACCAACGCCGCCACCGCCTACGGCTGGGGCGACCACGCCCAGGCCGGCTACATCGTAGGCGAGTTTGCCACCGATGCCGAGGTGCGCACAGCTCTTGGGCTGCCCGCCGAGTAAGCCTCTTCCACTCACGGAGAGCCCGGAAAGTCCGGGTTCTCCTTTCCTTACCTCTTAACATCAAAACAAGAACATGCCAAGCAATAACACTCTTGAAAAGGCCGTCAACCTCGGGCAGCTGCAGATGGCTTATGAGGCGGGGGCATTGCTGCCCGTGGACATCTCGACGCTTACGCCTGCATCGACGTTCCCGAAGAACGCCGTGATAGGCATCAATGGCGTGCTCTACCGCGCCACGGCGGCCACGCAGAACCTGCCATGCACGATGACGGTGCAGAACGGCGCCTTCGTGGTGAACATCGTCAACGGCAAGCGTTCGTTCGTTGTTACAGACCCGACGCCAAACCCAGGCTGGGAAATCTTCACCGATGCCTCGGTGGAATACTGGATAAGCCAGCTCAACACCCTTATAGCACAGAAGGCCAGCGTGAGCGACGTGATGGCCGCCGAGGTGACCTACGGCTCAACTAAATTCACAGTTGGGCAGCTGCTGCAGCAAGTAGCTAAGCTCATGGCCAGAACGGTAGTAGTCAGCGGATAATAATTAATATAAATAATAACACACATGGAAACAATCACCCAACTTAACGCCCTGAAGGCCGTACAGAGCGGCCTGCCGGCAGCCACCACCGCTGGCAAGACCCAGCATGTAATGCTCTTTGGTTCCGACGGAACCCCTAATGGAAAGATTCCCCTCTCGACAGATGCAGTCATAGATTTGAAAACAGGTAAGAAACTCAGCGACATCCTGGAATACCAGAAACCCTACGTCGATAGTGACCTCTTTGTAGACATGGGCCTACCCTCTGGAGTCCTGTGGGCCAAGGCCTCCATCGACCTCACCACGGCGTCGAAGTTTCAGGAGGTGGATGGCGCAGTATCGCCCTTCAAGTACGAGTGCTCATTCTTCTCTTGGGGCAACACTGACGGGCATAATCCCAGCAGCACATCCGCCTTTGACTACAACTGGGGCGGCGTGAACGAGCAGGAACCCTACTACGACGGGCAGCCATACGGTACGACCCCTGGCAACACGCTCACGGGCAACATACCGCCCTCGATGGACGCCGCACGCGTAAACCTCGGTGCGCCCTGGCGCATGCCGAGCATAGAGGACTTCGTGGAGCTGTTCGCCAATATCGACTACATCGACGCGGACGGCAACATAGTGACCGAAGCCACCAGCATCGCCCAGACGGCTGCCGATAAGCGCGTGACGGTGAACGGCAT
>ODAI010751501.1_pt1 | contig 16466 bp, 15 predicted proteins | sample 1539321 | NCBI WGS metagenome assembly ODAI01 (sample SAMN02144231, study PRJEB22623) | gut metagenome | biome: sheep rumen | host: Ovis aries | place: New Zealand | reverse complement strand
TGAAACCGTGGTCAATCTGATCGGTTCCACAACGACAGAAAAGGGATTATCTGTCATTTGCCGCGTTGATGAAAATCATTATGAACCAGGAAAAAAAATCACGGAGGAACAAAAGGAAAACCTCAACATTGAATTTACAGGACCGAATGAAAAATGGAATTATATCATCCGACCAAATGTATGATTAATTATGTGACAGTTCCTAAGCGTGTCTCCATGAAGAAGTTTCTTCTGCAGAAAATGGCGGAGGCGGCGGTTACCCCTTTATTGTGTTTTAACTTACAATGGAAAAGCCACTGCCTCATCATATAGCTGCTTCAGTGTGCTGATGAACGCCTGTAGGCTTTCTCTGCTGTCTGTCTTATGGGAGCAGAGTACACAGTCAAATGTATCCTTGCAGTCATAGGGAACCCAGGCAAACTGTCCGCTGTGATCATTTAAGAATCCGGGAGCAAGGCATATGCCTCGTCCTGCAGCAACATTGGTAAGGGTGGTTTCATGATCAGGACTGTTGAAATAGGATATCTTTCCGGATGACATAAGCTTCTGCTGGACTGAGCGCAGAAGCGCCGGGGATCCTCCACCGACCATAAGGGTTCTTCCGTATATATCCTCGTCGGTAATGATGTTTTTTGAGGCAAGAGGATCATCCTTGTCCGTAATTAAATATATGTGACTTTTGAACAGCTCGTGGACGATTGTGCCTGCGAGCTGTTTTGTGTGCTCCTTTAGAGTAAAGAGTATATCTGCTTCGTTTTTTAAGAATGAGTCCATGCCGCCTTCGTATTGAAACTTCGGAGTTATCTGCACATGTGACTGTCCTTCTTCAAATATACGGATGGCTTCGGGCAGGAAGTATACAGCCTGTCTTACCATAAGGCTGATGCTGATGCTGTCTCTGTATTTGGCACTGAAATTCTGTCCCTGTTCAATGGCGCGCTTCATATCCTCGCGCATATTGGTAAGAAAGCTCACAAACTGCTGACCGGCAGGAGTAAGCGTTGCGCCTTTACCGTTTCTTTCAAAGATATCGAACCCGACCTCTTCCTCCAAGAGCTTTATCTGATAGGAAAAGGTAGGCTGGCTAACAAACAGGTTCTCTGAGCCTCTTGAGAAGCTCTGAGTTCTGGCGAGTTCAATGCAGTAATCTATTTGTTTTGTGGTCATAATAACCTCCGGCATCTGTGATATTTAAAAATTAAATAAGGTATTTAACCTTTCTATTGGACATAATAATCCTTCTGTGTGAAAATGTAAACAAGAAAACAAAAGAAATACAGCATAGGAGCTGAAAACAATTAAACGGAGGATGTTAGGATGGCAAAGACATTGATAGCTTTTTTTTCAAGGGCAGATGAGAACTATTTCGGTGGAGCAATGAGATACGTAAAGGTCGGAAATACCGAGATCGTGGTTGGACTCATGAAAGAGCTGATCGAAGCGGATACCTTTAAGATCGAGATGAAGGATCCTTATTCACCGGTATATATGACCTGCATAGATGAGGCAAAGAAAGATAAACAGAATAACGCAAGACCGGAGCTTACAAACTATCTTGAAAGCATTGATGACTATGACACTATCGTACTCGGATATCCGAACTACTGGGGAACAATCCCTATGGCAGTAGCAACCTTCCTTGAGAGATATGATTTTACCGGGAAGACGATACTTCCTCTTTGCACCAACGAGGGAAGTGGGATGGGTTCAAGTGAGAGCGATGTAAAAAAATATGCCAAAGGAGCAGATGTTAAGAGCGGACTATCCATTACAGGAAGTCAGGCTGCGGATTCCAAAGGTGCGGTAGAGAAGTGGTTTAAGGCAAACGGGGTTATGTAAGAAGCTTAAGGATCGGAGGAAAGAAAAGATGGATTACGAAGCAGGATATGTATATAAACTGATGGATCAGGGAGGTCCCACGGATAACAGGGAGCCGTACTTTAAAGAAGCCGTGGATGAGATGATGAGAGCAAGGGTGCTGTGTGCCAGAGCGAATGCGAAGATGCCGGATGATCCCACCTATGTAAATGATCTGGAAGAGCTGTTTGGCAGAAAGCTTGATGATGTGAGGATCCTTACACCTTTTATCTGCGATTTCGGAAACAGGGTGAAATTCGGCAAGGGAGTTTTCTTGAATCATTCAGCTATCCTTTCCGCATCAGGCGGCATTGAATTTGAGGACGGTGTGATGTCCGCACCGGGACTCAGGATCGCAAGCATCAATCATGACATGAATGAGCGTCATACAAAATACACCTACGGGAAGGTTCTGGTTAAGAAAAACGCATGGCTTGGCATGAACGTAACGATATGCCCGGGTGTTACCATCGGAGAATACGCTGTGGTAGCTGCCGGAGCTGTTGTAACCAAGGATGTACCTGCCTATGCGGTTGTTGGCGGAGTTCCTGCCAAGGTGATCAGGATGCAGGATCCGTCGGAACAAAAGGAATAAGCCCATGAATGACGAAGAAGAGATTAAGGAATTATATCGTAAATACTGGCAATGCATGATCGATAAGGATGCGGACGGACTTCGTAGCCTGATGTCAGAGGATTATTACCTGTGCCATATGACCGGAGTAAAGCAGTCGGTTAGTGAATTCATCAGCGGACTTATGAACGGCACATTTAATTATTATTCCGCAGAGCATGATTCGATCGTTGTAAACATCACCGAAAATACTGCCAAGATGATCGGCAAGAGCAAGGTAATAGCTGCAGTATACGGTGGTGGGAAGAATAAGTGGAGATTACAGGGTGATTTTACCCTGAGAAAAGAAAACGGAAACTGGAAGCTCACAAGCTCCAAAGCATCAACATATTAAAGAAGGGAGACTTAAAACAATGGAAAAAGTGATCTTAAACAACAAACTGGAATGCCCGGTAGTCGGGATCGGAACTTTTATGCTCTCGTCGGCAGATGCAGAGAACAGCGTGAGAGAAGCCTTAAAGATGGGATATCGTCTTATAGACACAGCGAATGCATATGTGAATGAGCGTGCGGTCGGCAGAGGCATGAAGGACAGTGGAGTAAAGAGGAAAGAGATTTTCCTGTCTACAAAGCTCTGGCCCAGTGAATATGAAAATGATAATGCTGTAGATGAGACGCTCGAGAGACTTGATGTGGACTATGTGGATTTTCTCTATATCCATCAGCCTGCAGGAAACTGGCTTGCCGGATACAGACAGCTTGAGAAGGCATATAAGGAAGGCAAGGCAAAGTCCATCGGCATTTCCAACTTCGAAGGAAAATATATAGAGGAACTCCAGACCAAGTGGGAGATCGTTCCACAGTTCATACAGGTAGAGGCACATCCGTATTTTACACAGAAGGAGCTTCGCAAGACTCTTGACAAATACGATATCAGGCTTATGAGCTGGTATCCCCTCGGACACGGGGACAAGTCGCTGATCGAGGAGCCTGTATTTGCAGAGCTTGGGAAGAAATACGGAAAGACTCCCGCACAGATCATCCTTCGCTGGCATACTCAGATGGGATTTGTGGTTATCCCCGGAAGCAAGAATGTGGATCATATCAAAGACAATCTTGATATCCTTGACTTTAAGCTCACGGAAGATGAGATGTCAGAGATCGCAAAGCTTGATAAAGATGAAAGATACTATCACAGGACGGATGAGCAGCTTGTGCAGTTTGCAGGGTGGAAACCGGAGTTTGAGAAGGCTTAAGTAACAGATCATTTAAAAGAAGCCGTAGCAATGTTTGAATGACGGGAAAGGAGCATTAAAAAATGAATTATATCAGAAAATCTCTTGCTTGCTGTGAAAAAGGAGTACCGGGGTAAGGGATTTATGCGTAGAGTATAGACAGAGAGGCAAACGAGTGTTATTATATTAAGTTAGTCAAAGCTAACTAAAGAAGGTGACGATATGCCAAGTATTCAGGCATAAACGATCAGTGCAGTAAAATTATTTTTTGCCAAGCGGTTAGCGCTTGCTAACAAATGATAGCTGTGTCAGACAGGAGAATTGAAAAGAAGATGCAGAAGAAATCCAAAATAAAGGAATATCTATGCTAATGCCGGAAGACGGATTCAAACTGGGTTTTACTAACGGGCTGATGAGTGAGAGCATGATCATTTGGTTTCTCTTAGTTTTCTTGGAGATAGGGGCAGATAATGAAGAACTATCTAAATATAAGCACGTTTAAGGGCATAAAAAGTGGAAAGGGAAAAAAGAGGAAACGGAGGCGTCTACGATGAAAATACTGGTATTCGGAGTCGGTGCGATAGGGTCACTAATGGTGCATTATTTATGTGAGGCAGGCAATGACGTGACTGTGGTCGCAAGATCCACGTACGAGGAACTTAATAAAAACGGGCTTGTGATCAGACACTATCTTCAGAAGAAAACAACAGTCGATCATCCAAGAATCGTAAAGGAAGCAGATGAGAGACATTATGATATTGCATTCTCCGTCATGCAGGGGCAACAGCAATTGACTCTCCTCCCGGTATTGTCATCATTGACTGCTGATCTGCTCGTACTTGTCGGCAATAATATGGAAACTGACAGATGTGAAGAAGCTCTTAAAGGAAAACCACATTTGTATGGATTTCAGGGGTCTGCCGGACATAGGGAGGGAGCTGTAACGGTTGCGGGGCGTCTGCCGATTACCGACCTTACGGTCGGAGGCCTGAACAGGAAACCGTCTGATTTAGAAACCCTGAAACTAAAAAAAGCATTTAACGTCAGCGGTTATAAGATCACGCCGGTTGATAACATGTACGCGTACTATATGTATCACATAGCAGAGATAATGCCGTATTGTTATCTGAGCTATCATCTTGATTGTGACCTGAAAAAGGCTACGGGCAGACAGATCCGGATGGTTATGGATGCCACCGGGGAGTGTTTTGACTATCTGAAGGATCAACGGATACCTGTAATGCTGCCCGGAGAAGACAGTTATTATGCAGGAGGAACGAAGAAAAAGGCAATGCATTTGCTGTACAGCGTGATGTCTAAAACTGTTTTAGGCAAACTTATGGTATCAGATCATTGCGAAAATGGCATAAGAGAGATGAAATATCTGGACGAGCTATTCGAAGAATATCGTAAGGAGCATCCCGGGAGTCAGATGCCCACCTGGGATGAGATGAGAAAGTGGGCACTTCCGGTATTTGAGAATGCCGATGATTATGCTCCTCAAAATACTAATGATGCAAAGGCTAAATCAAGGGATTATTTTAATAAACACAGACGGTCCAAATTGGCCGGCGGTGGATATTGGAGACATGATTATAAATATGCTTTTTCGCTCATCAAAAAGATAAAACCGGAGAACCTGATAGATATCGGTTGTGGTCCGGGAGCCTTTTTGAGTGAGATGTCAAGATTTTTTCCGGAGGTTCAGCTTAATGCACTTGACCTTTCGGAAGAGATGATAGAGGAGACTAAAAGCAGATTATCAGGGAATGTTACCGCAACGGCCGGAGATTCCGAGAACATGCCGTTTGAGGATGAACAATATCAGGTTGTCACCTGTAACATGAGCATTCATCATTATCCCCATCCTCAAAAGGCAGTTAATGAAATGTATCGAATACTGAAAAAGGGAGGATACCTTTTGCTGAATGACATGGATTGTGCAACTCCGATCAGGGCGTTAGCGAATTATTGTTTTCCTCGCATGAAAGCCGGGGACGTGAAGATGTATAACAGGAATGAGATACTGGAATTAGTGAAAACAGCCGGATTCGAAAAGGTTAAATACAGAAAGATCTCGCCATTTACTTTTCAGTGTATAGCAAAGAAGTAGAAGATGGGGGAATTATGAAGGAGTACAAGCCTGAAAAATTGATAGCTATCAGCAGATAACGCAAATTCATACCAAATCTGTCTGAAGATATAAAGTCGGATATCTATGCCAGGATGCAGGAACTGATAGAAGAAGAACAGAAATATTGTGATCAGGGAAATTATAAACACATGGCCCAGATATTTACATCCATTGCACTGTATCAGTCATTGCAGAAGCACGGGAAAAGCGAGGAAGAGGCATATAGGTTCACATCAGAGGAAATGTGGAAGGCTCTGACACCAAAGAGATATCAAAAAATGGCAAGACTTCCGTTTTTTCTTCCGATGATGAAAAAAACCCTGGAAATCTGCATGGATGGGACTCTCGGGATCGACTATCTTAATGGGGAGGAAATAAGAAATGGGACTATTTAAGGATTATGTGAGCCAGACCAGAAAACCGGAAGGATTTCTTGGAAAGATGATGGTAAATGGTATGAATGGCGGGCATGCTAAGATGGCAGACTGGGGACTTTCACATCTTACATCCATTGTACCGGAGCAGATTGTTGAAATCGGATGCGGAGGAGGAAGAAATGCGGGAGAACTGCTTAAGAAGTATCCATCTTCCCATGTTACTGCCATTGACTATTCCGATGTTTCTGTAAGTAAAGCATCTGCTTACAATGCAGACGCAATAAAGAATAACCGGTGCGAAGTCATACAGGGAGATGTTTCTGCACTCTCTCTTCCTGAAGGAAAATACGATCTGGCCACGGCCTTTGAAACAATCTATTTCTGGCCGGGACTAAAAGAATGTTTTGCACAGGTAGCGAAGGTATTAAAACCGGGCGGAATATTCATGATAGTGAATGAATCTGATGGTACTGACGAAACGAGTCTTAAATTTGAGAAGATAATTGATGGGATGAAATGTCATACCGTCGAGGAAATTGAAGAAGCCTTAAAAAGTGCCGGTTTTACTAAGGTTAAATCGGATCATCACAAGAGCAAACCTTGGATAACTGTTATTGCAGGAAAGTGATTTCTTCTATATCAAAAGTCAAATATGACTAAACGGGACGGAAGAAGATTATTATGCTGATAACGGCATTTTTGGCAATTGTATTTTGCGTGGCGATCACGATTATGATGTTACTATCTTCTGAAATACGAGAAGAAAAAGGAGTCCCTGGAAGGGTCAGATAAGGATCGGGAAAAGCTGCTTGAGGATTATAAGGAGATCGCTGATCGCCTGGTTAAGGTGATGGAAGATGATCCCAAAGCGGGATATGTCAGTATCCTTTTGGATCTGGTGAATGATATCGCTGACGAGGTGCTTGCAAAGCAGCCAAAAGCGAGGGAAGGAATAGGTGAGATCATGGGCGGACAGGTAATGACGCTTGCATCGGATAGGCTCGTGGCAGATGCAGAAGCCAGGGGAGAAATAAAGGGTGGAAATAATATGCTCTATAAGCTTGTCCAGGATGGTAAGCTTTCCGTTGAAGATGCATCAAAGGAAATAGGGGTAAGTGAGAAAAAGTTTCTGGATCAGATGACTCTCTGTGGTTATCAGGTTACTGAGAACACAAATCCCTGAAAAGGAATGTTCTTGTCAGAAAAATGTTTTTTTAAAGAGCGGGGTCATGCCCCGCTCTTTGTTATAAAAACCCCCATGCCCAGTTTGCGTGACACCACAATAAATAAAAACTAGAGAATTATGCACATATTGCATAATATCCCAGCTTATTATTATCGGTTTATTGTGCAAGTGCGTGAGACTTTTAGAGTAAATATCAGGTTGTTTTGCCGATATATCTGTAATATACTGAGAATAACCACATTATGGTTGACAGGCAAGGGGCTTAGATCGGAGGAGGTAAGGCATATGGAGAGTGAATATAAATATAAGGCATTCATATCATACAGACATCTGCCGGCGGATATGGCCGTTGCAGAAAGACTTCAGAAGCTGCTTGAACAGTACAGACCTCCGAAAAATGTGCCTGAAATAAAGGAAACAGGGATATCGCGCATATTCAGGGACTCTTCGGAGCTTCCCACCAGCGGGGATCTGGATGACGCACTGAAAAGGGCACTTCTTGCTTCAGAGTTTCTCATTGTTATCCTGTCTCCGGAAACAAAGGAATCTAAATGGTGTATGCGGGAGATCCGTGAGTTTAAGGAAGCTCATGGAGGTAAGATAAGCCATATCCTTCCGGTATTGGTTTCGGGAGAGCCTGCGGATATCCTGCCTGAAGAGCTTCTTTTTGAGACTGTTGAGGAAGCGGAGCCATCACATGTTCAAACGGGAACAGATCAGGAAGCTGTAGAGCCGGAAGCAGAGGCAAGTGGCAGTAAAGTCCCTGGAATCCGTGAAGTAGAACCGCTTTGCTGTGATGTGAGGAGTGACAGCATTGCCGGATCCTTAAAGCTTCTGAAAACAGAATTCCTGCGGATCGCGGCACCGCTTCTGGGATGTGGCTATGACAGCCTGTACAGACGCCATGAAAGAAGGAAAAGGCGCCTTTTAGCAGGATTCTTTACCGGTCTGACGGCGATACTTTCAGTCATCATTCTTGTCATCTCACTTTTTGCATATCGCAGTTATGTCGCAGAAAAGAGGTATGCCTCAAATCTTGAGGATACCTATATCCAGCAGGGCTCATTGCGGCTCCTCTCAGGTGAAACGCAGGAGGCTCTCATGTATTTCGGCAGCGCGCTTACAATATCACCTGACAGTAATGCAGCAAAAACCGGAGCGCTATTACTTCTTCAACAGTTAAGGTGGCCATATCTGCAGGATAAAAGAGAGGGAAGGCTTGACGATGGCAGCGACCCTGATTACAGATATGCCCAGCTAAAGGAGAGTGAGCTTGTTATCTGTGATCAGGCAGGCAACAGCATTTCTTCGGTGCCTCGTCCTACTGAAATGAATCCAGGTATCACTCCGCTAAGTGCAGGAGATTTCGCGGATGAGGAGCCCGCTGTATATTTTCCGGGAACCGACAGGGCAGTAGTAAGGTATGGAGAATATCTGTATGATTATGATATAACGCAAAAAGAAGGCAGGCTTTTAAACAGGATCGATCTTGCGCTTATATTTCCAAGGCTGATGGAACAGTCAGGGCTGTTGGGGAGCGGTGCATGCTTTGCCGCAGATAATGCACCGTTTATAGCGGTTGAGGAACAGTCGGAGGTTGTGATCCTTGATCTTGATACCTTAAAAACTGAGGCTTCTCATACCAACTATGATTACGGACTTAAAGAGGTAGTATTTAACAATGATGCTTCAGCTTATGCCCTGATCTATGGGAATAATTATGGCATAGATCTTTACAATCCGGGAGGATATGCTGCTGTTTACGATATGCAGGGCAAGCTTCTCATGCAGACAGAAAAGAGTGTTAAGACCACACCAGCCGGAGCCTGCTTTAATGAGAAGGGAGATCGGCTGTTAATATGGGGAAGCGGTACGTTGTGGTTTTATGATGTTTTAAGCGGAGCGGCCTTAGCGGAGCCTTTGCAGTGTCAGTCCTTAAGAAGCGCAGCCTTTAATGGAGACGAAATTGTTGTGGATGATGGGCTGGGTTATCTTTATGAGTGCTGCTTTTGGAGCTTCCCCCGTAAATCCGTGTATCGGACAGAAACCGCACTGCTTTCAGGCGAAGCCGACACCTCTGAACCTGAGGAGGAGTGGGACAACAGAGAAAGACGGTTCGTGCTGGGGGAGGGACTGAATCTTGAGCGTGACAGCCGTAATCTGATGCTTAAGAATGAAGCCGGAGAAGTGATTTCCGAGATCGCCTGTCCAAATAATCGTATCGTGGACAGGATGTTTGTGGATACCTCGTCAGATACCGCATACCTGTGGCAGAGGTTTGCGACAGGTATTGTAAGGATTCCTGTTGACCTGAAGAAAAAGGCCTTTGGTGAGCCTTACGTTATTGATACCGCAGGTTTTGACATTACTGATATCAGACCATTTGAAAAGGGCTTCATTGTTATCGGCGGAAACGGATATCTTATGTATTACCCTTATGGCGAAGATGATCCTGAGATCATGCAGCCCGGTGAAAACGGTATAGTTGAAGAGGTGGCGTTAAATTCCGCAGGGCTTATGGCAGTTATCATTAAGCGGACCGAGAGACCGGATGCTAAAGACTATCAGTTTGATAATTATTATACTGTTGAGCTGTGGCAAAGTGAAAAGGGGGTCAAGCTTGCCGACTTTGAAAAGGGAAACACAAAGAAGCTTGAAAACATTAGGTTTACACAGGACGGTTATTTGAGCTATGAAAAGAGAGGCTCTGTATTTTCCTGGATGATAGATGCAGAAGCACCGGATCAGCAGACTGTTTCATTCATCAATTCAATTCCCTGTATGGTTCTTAATGAAGATCAGAGGGCTATAGTAAGACAGGAGTTTCCCGGGATCACACTTCTGGGAAACTGGTATAAGATTCTGGATCAGGAACTGCTCAACGCCGGAGATCTTCCTGTTGGTGAAGCACCGTCCGCAATTATAACGGATACAGGAAGCTCAGAAGTCGAAAAGAAGGACGATACTTTGACAGAAGATGAAGGTCTTGATGCGGAGACAGTCATACAGGAAGGAAAGGATATCCTTGCTGCAGAAGGAAAGGATGCCTGGATTTTATACTATAATGGATTATGGGAGGATGTGGAGAACGGCAGGAGGGTTCTTAAGGATAAGGACCTGCGTCTGATCTTTGACGACTATAATGGTACTGCTCAGGATCTGAAGCTGGTGGAAGAGCTTAAACCGGGCATAAGCTGTTATATTGCCCGTCTCCTGTCAGGAGACCATTTCGCAGATCTTCTCAGCTGGAACTTTGAGAATGATATGCTGTCTGTCATGCTTCAGACTAAAATTTATGATGAGCTGATGGCCGGATACTGGGATGGCAGTGCGGATCAATATCTTGCTTCCCTGACTGAGTCAGATGCTGACTATGATCTGAAACAGCTTTCCAGTTATGAAAACAGGGTTTTGGCCTGTATTATGAGGGGCGAAGGAGGAGAGAAGGCATTTGAAAAAGCGACCGAAGAGCTGGGGGACGGTGTGCTCAGGCAGGATCCTGTAAATGGTGTGATGATCTATTGGGAGCTTGTAAAAGGAAATGCCGAAAAAGCGGCGACACTGGCAGAGGGTTACTTTAAGAGGCTTGAGGATGCTAATAGGAGAATGGGATATGATAATATCTATTATGAGGATGTTGTTTTTACGGAGATGGTGGATCTGCTGGAAAGCCGGGGAGCTGTCAAAACGGAAACGACAGAAAGCTTCATCAGGTTGCTGCCGTATTATTTCGGTATAAAGCTTGCCAAGATATCCACGCAGAGCAGGGAAGCGGGTCTTCAGGCAGGGGATCTTATCATAGCTGTTGATGGACATTATTTTGGTAACAACTTCAGGCTCAGGCGCTATCTGGATGAGTATCCGGATGCTTCACTCACTTATATCCGTGACGATAAAGTTTACAATACTGATGTTATCAGGGGCTGGAGCATAGAAGGATATTTAACCGTAACGGAAAAGTGATCTGCAGTTAATTGGAATGAAGCATCCTCCGGGAACTGTAAGTCAGATGCTGCCGGGATAGAATCGCTTTAGGAGAGGAGGTAATACAGGTGGGCTTTTTTGACAGATTATTCAAAAAAGAAGACAATAAGGAACGGGAAAGCTCAAGGGACGTTATTGACGCAATGTTATCGGTGGCTGAAGAGGCAATGGATAAAGGGGATTATAAGTCGGCAGCTGAGACATACAGAAATGTTTTAAAGCTTGAGCAGGATAATACCGCCTGTTATAATCTCGGAAGCCTGTATGCCCGGGGACTCGGGGTTTCACAGAGCTTTATGGAGGGTGCATATTGGTTTAATCAGGCAGGAATAAGGGGCGACGAACAGGCACAAAAGCTGTGCCTTAAATGTGAGCTTGATCATGTTATGCAGGACATTGACAAAAACTCACCGGAGCAGCTTTACACAGACGTGCTGCATTTTGTTAAGTATGTTTATCCGGATAGTAAGGATGAAAATCTTGAGACATGCAGAAAGCTGTACGCTGCAGCGGGTAATTGTCTTAATAAAGAAAAATATGCCGAGGCCGCAAAGCTTTTAAGGGCTGCGGCGGAGTATGGAAACGACGGATACTCGCAGAATTATCTTGCGGTATTGTTTAATACCGGCTCGGGTGTTGAACAGAATGATCTGGCGGCTCTCTACTGGTTTGATAAGGCCGTAGATAACGGAGCGGCAGATGTGGCGCTTACGGACAGAGACGGGATACTTGATGCCTACAAACAAAGCTGTGGCCCATCGGAGTTTTATGAGCTTATGCTTGAACTGTCAGGCTGGTGCAGGCTGGGATGTCAGGCTGTTCCAAAGGATGCAATAAAGGCGGAATACTGGCGGAAGATAGGAGAAAAGCGGGTTAGAGAGGCAGGATCGGCCGGAGGATCATGATGGAGAAAGGAAGTCGTTTCATAAGATATCTGATCGGGATAATTGGACTTTACCTTGTGTTGCTCGTTGCTTTGGTGCTTTTTGAAAAAAATACGGGCTCGGGTCTTGATAATCTCCGGGATGCTTTCTGGTATATGATCGTTACGATGACGACGGTGGGCTATGGTGATATGATCCCGGTGTCCGCAGGAGGAAAAGCCGTAGGAGTGCTTTTTATCCTGTCGAGTGTAGGGATTTTTGTCATGGTCATAAGGATAATGATGTCCTTTATGACAGGAAATCTTATACCAAGGCTGGTCATGTTCCTTATGAAAAATCAAAAGTGGTATATCTTTTCAAATCTATCTCCTGATACTGCAGCGTTAGCGAACGACATCGGAAGGAGCGAAAAAAAAGCGTTATTTATCTTCAAAACGGAAAGGAACTACGAAAGAAACGATTATTCCGGGATCACTATAAGACATCTTGTCTTAACGGAGCTTTCCATTAAATATCTTACGGAGCTTCACGGGACAGACAAGCCCTCCGTGGTCTTTCTGATGTATGAGGACGGATGGAAGAATTATGAGATATCGGAGAGTCTTAAGCCCTCAGATGAGCTTAAGGTCTTTTGCAGTACGGATTATATTTCGGATTCGTATATTCCGGGGAGGATACTTTTTAATGAAAGAGATCTGCTTGCAAGGTTTTACTGGCTTTCAAATCCGCTTAAGCATAACGAGAAGAATATTGTACTTATAGGAAGCGGAAGGTATATCGACAGGCTGTTAGAGAGAGGACTGCTTATCAATGTACTTGGAGAGGGGGCCATGATCACCTACCATGTATTCGGAAACCTTGAAGCCTTCATAAATAACCATCCCGTTCTTAAGGAAAGTGTTCCTTTCAACAAACATGTCCCCGGAAGGGATTCGATCTTCTTTTATCATGAGGGCTGGAGGGAAAAATGCGAGGTTCTTGATTCTGCGGATCGAATTGTATTATGTGACGAGGACACGGAGAAAAACCTTCTGGATCTGAATGCCATGAAGCAGTATTTTAATTTTCCGGGAGAAAAGCATATCCTGTATCCTCACAGGGTGGAGGGGGCAAAAGCCTTCGGAGTCAGGGAGGAGATATTCAGAAAGAGTATTATTTTTGATCAGGGACTTAACCGTCTGGCTTTTATAATAAATGAACTGTACCGGAAAAAATATGGAGGGGCAGCACTTAAAGAGCTTTCCGAATTTAAAAGACAGTCAAACATTGCAGCGGCTGATCATCTGCAGACAAAGGTACGTCTTTTGCTGCCCGGGGAGGATGTGAGGATACTTACGAAGGAGATATGTGCCAGAGCCTATGAGGTTTACAGGGGACTTTCTCCGGAGCTTAAGGAAAAGTGCCGTTTTGTCGAGCATGAAAGGTGGATGCGGTTTCATTTTATGTATAACTGGCGTTATGCACCTGTGAGGGATGACTCAAGGAGAGAGCATAACCAGTTGATCAGCTATGAGGAGCTTACCGTATCCGAAAGGGAAAAGGATGATTCGGCCTGGGAGATTTTAGGAGCCGCACTTTTTTGAAAGGAATTGTAAACTATGAAGATGAGGATAGCTGTGGCCGGCGAGCTTAAGGGGAGCAGCGGGCTGTCAACAAAAGCAGAGCGTCTGTTAGGCGAGGTCACCATGCAACTGGGGCAGAAGCTTACATCATATGAGCTTCAGTTGCTTATGTCACCGGAATATACAGATGAAAGCCTGAGAGAGTGGTGCCTTAAGCAGGATGCCGCGGTATTTCTCTGCTCCATGAAAGAACAGCCTGATAAGGCGGAGGGGATTTCAGGTCATATCACTCTTGAAACCTCCTTCAGAAGTCTTATTGGGGAAAACATCTGCAACAGGGCGGACGCGATCCTTGTGCTGTGGAATGAGGAACCCTATGAGCATAAAGGAGCCACTCTTGAGCTTCTTAACCTTGCCTGTCGGAAGAAAATCCCCTGTGTGTGGATCTCTTCAAAGGATCAGAAGGTCTATTGTGTCCAGGGCTCTATACTGGAGCCATATTCTCCTGCTATCTTTAAGACCGTAGCGCATCCCATAAATGAGCTCACGGAAGAGTCTGAGCCTTTGGAAAAAAGCGGCGGTAAATTTGTTGAGCTGTGTATAAAACAGAGAAACAGGTATCTTGAGGCACATAGGGCTTCCGGAGCGGTGTTTGAAGGAACGGAGGATAACTTCTTAAGGGAGGATTTTGCTCCCGAAGAGGGTGATGTTGAAAACGAATCTGTACGAAGACGGATACTGGGGCAGTTTAAGGCCTGTGATGAAAAGGCGATCATTTATAATGAGCGGTTTCAATCTGTCTTATATATGCGCAGCGTACTTCCGCTTACGGCTACGTTTTGTCTGGCGTTGGGCTTCTATGCAAAGTCTGTTATCGGTGATCTGTTATGCATTTTGTTTCCGGCCTGCAGAGATGGGATCACCCTGGCCGCGCAATGGGTAGGAGGCCTTGGATATGTGCTTCACGCCTTTGTCAATCTGGCGGTATACTACCTGTCAAAAAGCGAGAATATAAGGAACTGGAGAGATAATTTTGTAAATAACAGGAGTATGGCCGAGTTTTTAAGGCTCTTTCTTCATTTTGAACCCTATGGTATCAGAATAGACCTCTTTAAATATTGTAATGATGACAGGGAACGTGCTGTAATGCTAAAACACCTGACGGATAATGAGGAAGCGGAAGATCAGTATGTGGATCAGAGAACGATACGGCATTCCCTTGGGCATATAAATGAATTGATCGATGAGCAGCTTGAGTATCATAAAGGCTCTGAACTAAGATACAAAAGTATTGTTGATTCGCTTATGACAAAGTGGAAATATTTAACGGCACTTGCCTTTTTGTTTACTGTTGGAAGAGGGATATTTCAGGGTGTCCTCATATATAAGGATCTGGGACCATATGAAGGCTTGTATGGCTCCGTCACCAATGCATTGACACTTATGATACCGGGAATCGCCGCATACTTCTTTTCAAAAGCCTCTGTGAACAATTATATTTTTAACTATAATAATCATAAACAGATGCAGAAAAAGCTGGAAGCTATAAAAAGGAGCCTTGAGGGCCTACTTAAACGTGATAACATTCCGATAGAGATGATGAACGCCTTTACGGATGAGCTTGCGGAAACGATGATCGGAGACGACAGCCTGAAATGGCAGCTGCAGTATATGAATACGGAGATAAAGCCTCTTTGAGAACTCAGATTAAACTGTTGTAAACCCTGTTGTATTTTTCTTCAGGATTATTATTTTATCCTGCACTCCAGAACATAGATATCACCGTTCTTCTGCGTCCGGCGGATGATTTTGGCTTTGATCTCTCCGGGTGGTTTTGCCGGCATATGGCCTTCCGCCTGTTTGTGTATATAATTATCCTTTCCTCACATAAGAAAGCAATAATACAAAAGAGCAGCCATCTGATCCCTTATAGGTACATAGCCCTCAGGTTACGGTCGAAATGAAATCAGATATAGCTGCTCTTTTTATCATATCATTAGCTAAAACTTCCCATATCAAAAATGTGGTCCGCACCTTGATGATTCAATAATGCAGGCAATCAGATAGGAATCTTATGCTGCTATAGCAGCTTTAGACAACGAATCCCGGATGTACTTCGGTAGCCGGACGACGAACATTTCAATGAACAGTTCAAGTTGTTGTTCTGTTGGCTGGAAGATCGCACAAACGCTGTCGATCATGGCAGTTATGATGATCTGAAAGGATTCGCCAAAGGTGATATCTCTAAGTTCATCCGTAAAGAAGTAGAAGATTTCCCATAGCGTCCTGTCATCCTCATTCCGTCTTTGTTCCATGGCGATCATCAAATATCCGGTGAATACGATGGCAACATGGGTTGTCAGCGTATCATATGTAAGGCTGTGACGTCTTCGGACTATTTAAATGCCTATATTATTGAATTATCAAGGTTCTACACACCTTTTCGGTGTGGGAGGTTTTAGTAATTAAGAATAACCATATGACTTTTTTCTTGTATAGCAATGCCAGAAATGGTAATATAATTTCGCTACGTAAGGTTAATATAGTATCCGTAACTCAAGTTCGGAAGCAAAATTGGCTCAATCCTAGACAACATCTGGGATTGAGCCTTTTCATCTGTATAGCGTACTGACATTTATTTTAGAATGCAATAGAAAAATTTTATACACTGCT
>ODAI013479132.1_pt1 | contig 16467 bp, 13 predicted proteins | sample 1539321 | NCBI WGS metagenome assembly ODAI01 (sample SAMN02144231, study PRJEB22623) | gut metagenome | biome: sheep rumen | host: Ovis aries | place: New Zealand | reverse complement strand
CGAAGTTCCCGAGGAATACAAAGAGCACGAGAAGGAGATCCTTCTTGCACAGGCAATCGAAGAGAACGCAAAGCTTCCTGAGAATAAGCGTAAACCTCAGAACATCATCGAGAAGATGCTCATCGGCAGACTTAACAAAGAACTGAAGCAGATCTGCCTGTATGATCAGGTTTATGTCAGAGCTGAGGATGGCAAGCAGACCGTTGCGCAGTACCTGCAGCAGGTCGGCAAGGCAAACGGCGCAGATCTCTCTGTCCGCCGCTTCATCCGTTTCGAGACCGGCGAAGGTATCGAGAAGAAAGTTGAGAACTTCGCTGAGGAAGTTATGAGCCAGATCAAGCACTGATTTCTGATCGTAACTGATTGCGGGAGTAACAAGCATAATAAGCGCCTGTATGGATTCTTTTCATACAGGCGCACTTTTCATATTGAACCAAAAGTTGTATGATAGGTTCATATTGAATCCTGAATCCGTGTTGTAGGGCAGATTCAATCAGATCTGTAATTTTTAATCTGCGGGACAATGCATCATTTGTCCGGAAGGATACTGCATGATAATAAAAAGAATCAATGACAATACGATCAGCTGCACCATTTCGCCCGAGGACTTGAAGGCAAATGGCTTTGAGCTCGACGATTTCTTCGACCGCAAAAAAGAGGCGGTGGAGTTTATCCGTCAGACAGTTGCCCAGATTGCCATTTCCGAAAACTTTGATCTGCAGGGGGAGATGACAACCATGCGGATCTCTGTGCTCCCGGACCGTTCACTGAATCTTCTGATTACCCGTGAGACTTCAAAAAACGGTGCCTCGAAGGAAGTCAGAAGGCTGGCAAAGAGCCTTATTGAATCGATCGCTTCCAGGGCTGCAGAGAAGGCCCGGGAGGAAAGCGGGGACCAGGACGACGGTGCTGCGTTCAACAGTCTGATGAAATCTCTTCTCTCCGGGTCTGAGGAGGGCAAAGGAGAGAAGTCCGATAACAAAGGGGAAGAGAAAAAAGCACCTGTTGTCGGAGATTCCTTTATGTTCTCCTTCTATTCCGTGCGCGATGCCATGGACTGCTGCAAGGTCTTCGCCGGTGCGGGACCGGTTGATTCTTCTTTCTACTATCTGCATGAAGATGACACCTATTTTCTCATCGTGCGCCGCACGAAGGAGACGCCCGCAGGTTTTGAGAAATGCGTTCTCTCGGCAAATGAGTTCGGGGAACTGGTCACATCGGAGGAGAAATTCATCAGCTTTGTCACCGAACACGGAATGTGTGTCGCGGAGGAATATGCGATCGAGACCTTCCTGAATGTGATTCCGGACATGAAGATTCCCAGACCGCGCGGTAAGAAAAAGAATGCGCAGGCGGCTTCTGTCAGGAAAAGAAGAGCGGCTGCCGTAAGAGAGCGGAAGCCTTCGGATCCCGACGGCACTGCCGGGGAGGTGTGATGAGGCTCAATCAGTATATTGCTGCCTGCGGTGTCTGTTCGCGCCGGGAGGCTGACCGGCTTGTAGAGGCGGGCGAAGTCCTGGTGGACGGTGTACCTGCCCGGGTCGGGATGGTCCTTCGCGGCGATGAGACAGTGACTGTCCGAGGAAAAGCGGTGGAGACACGTCAGAAACCGGTCGTCGTCGCCTGGTACAAGCCGGTCGGCGTGACCTGTACGGCACGGGATCCCCACGCAGAGAAAACAATTGCGGATGCCTTCCGTTACCCGGTGCGCCTGACCTATGCGGGAAGGCTGGACAGGGATTCGGAAGGTCTTCTTCTGATGACGAATGACGGCGCCCTGATCGATGCCATGATGAGGGGGGCCAACGGTCATGAAAAAGAGTATATCGTCCGTGTCCGCAGCAGAATTTCGGACGGAGATCTGCACCGTCTGGAGAAGGGCATCTATCTGCGCGAACTCAAACAGACGACCAGACCCTGTACAGTGGAGCGCCTGGGGGACCGCACCTTCCGGATCGTGCTCACACAGGGACTGAACCGTCAGATCCGGCGCATGTGCCGCGCTCTGGGACATGATGTCAGGACGCTGAAGCGCGTCCGCGTTGTCAACATTAAACTGGGTGCGCTGAAGCCGGGACAGCAGAGAAAGATCGAGGGCGGTGAACTTGAAACACTTTACAGCATGGTGATGCCGGGAGAAAAGACCGGATCCGCAGATCCCTTAAAAGTGAGGAAAAATGGCTGAGAAAAACAAGAGTTCTGCAGAGCAGCGAAAACGAATGGAGTATCTGACAGATCTTCTGAATCGGGCGTCAGAGGCTTATTATGCCCGTGATACGGAGATCATGTCAAACCTGGAATACGATGCCCTCTACGATGAGCTGCGCGCCCTGGAGGAGGAGACCGGCCTTGTGATGGCGGGTTCTCCGACAGTCCACGTCGGATATGCGGCTGTAGAAGAGCTTCCCCGTGTACGTCACGAGCGCCCCATGCTGTCTCTGGACAAGACCAAGTCCAGAGAGGATCTGGCTTCCTGGCTTGGAGACCATGAAGGCCTTCTGTCCTGGAAACTGGACGGACTGACCGTGGTGCTCACATACGAGGGCGGAAAGCTGTCCAGGGCCGTGACCCGGGGAAACGGTGAGATCGGTGAAGAAATCACTGCAAATGCTGCCGCTTTCCGCAATATTCCTGCCGTGATCCCCTTCACAGGCAGGCTCACACTGCGCGGAGAAGCCGTGATCCGCTATTCAGACTTTACGCAGATCAATGAGGAGATTGCCGCCGAGGCAGCCGCCAAGGGCCTGCTGGAGGACGTCAGATACAAGAATCCCAGAAACCTCTGCAGCGGCTCTGTGCGCCAGCTGGACAGCGCTGTGACTGCAAAGCGGCGCGTCCGTTTTTACGCCTTTACACTTGTGGAAGCCATCCCTGCCAATGACGCACCGATGCCGGTCTTTCACAATTCCCGTCTTGCCCAGCTTGAGTTTTTACAGGCTCAGGGTTTTGAAACTGTAGAGACAGAGGCTGTGAACGGAAAAACCGTTCAGGATGCCGTTGCCCGCTTTGAGGAGAAGATCACAGGATTTGATATCCCTTCCGACGGCCTGGTCCTTCTTTTGGATGACATCGCCTACGGCGAGTCCCTGGGCAGCACTGCCAAGTTCCCCAGAAACGCGATCGCCTTCAAGTGGGCGGACGAGCTTCAGGAGACGACGCTCACGGAAGTGGAGTGGAGTGCCAGCCGGACCGGCCTGATCAATCCGGTCGCGATCTTTGAGCCCGTGGAGCTGGAGGGGACGACAGTCCGCCGCGCTTCCGTGCACAATGTCAGCATTGTCCGCGCCCTTCAGCTGGGAATCGGCGACCGTGTGACAGTCTATAAGGCCAATATGATCATCCCGCAGATTGCGGAAAACCTGACCAGGTCCGGGAATCTGGAGATTCCCTGCAGCTGTCCTGTCTGTTCAGGTCCCACACAGATCCGCAGAGAGATCGACACGGAGGTCCTGGTCTGCACGAATCCGGAATGTCCCGCCAAAAAGATCAAATCTTTTACACTATTTGCCAGCCGCAGTGCCATGAATATAGAGGGACTTTCCGAGATGACGCTGGAAAAATTCATCGCGGAGGGTTTTATTCACGAATTTGCGGATATCTATCATCTCAATGACCACCGCGGCGCGATCGTGGACATGGAGGGCTTCGGAGAAAAATCCTATGCCCGGCTCATGGAGAGTGTGGAAAAGTCAAGGACTACCACAATGCCCCGTCTGGTCTATGCTCTGGGGATCGCCGGGATCGGCGCTGCCAATGCCAGGGTCCTGTGCGATCATTTTGAAGACGATATTACGGCGATCCGGTCTGCCCGGGCAGAGGAACTGGGGCAGATCGAAGGAATCGGACCTGTACTGGCGGCGGCAGTATCCGCCTGGTTTGCCGATGAGAAGAATACAGCAGTCCTTGATCATCTGCTGAAGGAAGTGCACCCTTCTGTAAGGGAGAGCGTCCGTGCGGCCGCACAGCGGAGCGCGGGACAGGCAGATGCAGCCGGCGATGGTCAGGGACAAGGAGACAGCACCGGCGCGCAGGCCGATCCCATCGCGGGAAAGACATTTGTTGTCACCGGAAAGGTATTTCACTTTGCCAACCGCGACGCACTCAAGGAGTACATCGCCGACCGCGGGGGAAAAGTGACGGGAAGTGTCTCCGCAAAGACCGATTATCTGATCAACAACGATGTTACGTCGACATCTTCCAAAAACAAGAAAGCCGCGGAGCTCGGAATTCCGATCCTATCGGAGGAGGACTTCATGAAGCTTGCAGGCATGGAAGAGCAGTGATGCAGTAAAACAGTGACAGTATGCAGCTGTGGAAAAGAGGAAACAATGCCAATCAGGATTAAGAACGGACTTCCTGTAAAGGAAAAACTGGAGAGAGAAAACTTATTTGTGATCGATGAGAAACGCGCGATTGATCAGGACATCCGTCCTCTGGAGATTTGTATTTTGAATCTTATGCCGACCAAGGAGGAGACGGAGCTCCAGCTTCTTCGAATGCTTTCCAACACCCCTCTGCAGCTGAACATCACCTTTATGAAGATGGGATCCCATCAGTCGGTCAATGTTTCGGCCTCGCACCTCATGCATTTTTACTATTCCTTCCAGGAACTCAGACACAGAACATTTGACGGCCTGATCATCACCGGTGCGCCGGTGGAGAAAATGGAGTACGAGGAGGTGGACTACTGGCCCGAACTCTGTGAGGTCTTTGAGTGGAGCAAGTCCAACGTCACCAGCACCTTCCACATCTGCTGGGGAGCGCAGGCGGGGCTCTACTATCATTACGGCCTTCCCAAAAAGCTTCTCGACAAGAAACTGTTCGGTGTATATTCCCACAAAGTACGCCATCGTAAGGAGCCCATTGTCCGCGGATTTGACGATTATTTTCTGATCCCGCACAGCCGCTACACAGAGGTGCCCGCCAAGGCGATCCACGCCTGCAAAGATCTGAAGATCCTGGCGGAATCCCCCGAGGCAGGAATCCTGCTGTGCATGTCCTTAGACGGCAGGCGGTTCTTTATCATGGGACATCCCGAGTACGACCGAAATACACTTCGCGACGAGTACAACAGAGACATCCGCAAGGGCCTTGACATCGACGTCCCGCTGAACTATTTCCCGGACGACGATCCCACCCAGCGCCCTCTGCTGCAGTGGCGTTCCCACAGCAATAACCTATATTGCAACTGGATCAACTATTATGTCTACCAGGCGACTCCCTATGACCTCAACGAAATCTCGGACAAGGCATGGGAGTGGAAGCCCAAGGAATGAGGGCATGACCCTGATCGGGCATGAAAGGAATGACAGGTATAATACAGAAAACAGGGTAGAGGCGGCCATGCCGCACTCTACCCTGTTTTAAAATTATCTGCTCTCTGAGAATTGTCCTGAGAATTGTCAGCGGTTTTCAGGACCGCTGCCGGGAGCATATTCCTGGACAAAACGGATGTATTCTTTTGTCTGTTCCTCGTCGTCGAGGATGGCGGTATAGTTGGTGTTGCCCATCTGATCCCACATGAGCTCGGGCATGCGCTCGCAGGTGACGATGCGGCTGCCGTATTTTTCCAGGATCTCCTCGTGGGAGTGGACATATTCATATTCATCCCTGCGGCCGGCATAGGCACAGAAGTGTTCGACATCGGGTGCGGGGAAGCGGCGCTCGTCGAATGTGACCATATCCGCCCAGATCTGGTAGACGTCCAGGGAATGGGCGTAGTCCATCATGTCGGGCGTATAGCCGCCGGCGGGGCGCATATTGACTTCAAGCGCGACAAAATCGCCGACTTCGCCGAGACCGGGTTTTGCCTTGGTCAGGCAGAAGAATTCCATGTGGACGAAGCGGCCTTTGACATCAAAAGCCTTGACAGCTGCGCGGCCCATATTTCGAAGTGAGTCGGGCATATCGGCGGCAACATAGTAGGCGAGGTCAAGCCTCTTGTTGACGATATCCATGATGGAGGGGGGCCAGCAGGTCATGGACTCAAAGAGCGGTTCGCCCTTGGAGTTGATGACAGCATCATAGGAAGCGATATTGCCGGTGATGAATTCCTCCATGACATAAGGGTGATAGGGGAGATCGGCATAGAAATTCTCAAGGTCCGCATCGTTTTCCAGTTTGTAGGTGGCGAGAGCGCCGACACCGATCTCGGGTTTTACGATGACGGGATAGCCTGTCTGAGCAATAAAGTTTTTTGCTTCATCCAGGCACGCTGAAAGACCTGCTGCTTCGGCCGCGTCGTGATCCTTGACCTTATGCTGGCGTGCGGTGGGAATGCCGGCTTTTTCGTACTGGAGCTTCATCAGAGCTTTGCTCTTGAAGCCTTCGATCCGGTCGGACTTGACACCGGTCGTGATATTGAAATCGGTGCGGATCCGGGCATCCAGTTCAAGCCAGTACTCATTGTTGGACTCGACCCAGTCGATTTTCCCGTATTTGAAGGAAAAGAAGGCAACTGCGCGGAAGACACCGTCATAGTCCTCCAGCGTGGGAAGCCAGTAATACTCGGTCAGAGAATCCTTGACGTTCTGCGAGAGGCTGTCATACGGTGTGTCGCCGATGCCCAGAACATTGACGCCGTTTTTCTTAAGCCTGTCACAGAAATTCCAGAAGGTCTGCGGAAACTGCGGTGAAATAAATACGAAATTCATTGCTTCTCCCTACTTTGATTAAATTGGTATCATTGAAACTGTGTTTACTGAAACTGTTATTACCGGACGTTAATGATGAAGAAGGACCGGGATTATTGAAAGCGGGCCGTGCGGCGGTCCGGTTTACTTGCTGCCGATCGCGGAACCGTCCAGGATCTTGGGCAGGAAATAGCGGATCTGTTTTTTCCACCAGTACCAGTCGTGGCTTACGTCATAACCCCAGAAATCGCACCAGGCATTGATGCCTTTTGCCTGGAAGATGCTTGCCATGATCAGAAGGGTGCGGATGCCGTCCTGTTCCCAGGCGCCCTGACCGACACAGAAGATGAGCGCGCGTTCATTATATAATCCGATATAATGGTGATCGGAGGGCATATTCTGCAGGAAATGGCAGGGCGAATTGTCATACCATTTGCTGTTCATCCAGCCTCCTGTGAAGCAGCTCGCGTCATAGATGCCGGACATGGCGATGCAGCCGCCGAACAGATCCGGGCGGCGCAGTGCGACAATACCCGCATGCATGGCACCCAGGCTGCAGCCCACGGCGATCGGAAGTCTTCCGGAAGTGTTTCGGCCGGCGATGAAAGGAATGACTTCATCGACGATGTAGTGATAATAGTTTTCCTGAACATTCCCGCGGCGTTCCTTGTCGCCGTACAGATCTGACCAGCTCTCCTTGTCGACCGTATCTACGGTAAATACCATGACATCTCCCCGGTCAATAAAATCGGAAATGGTGTCGATCATTCCAAAATCTTCAAAGTTCGTGCACGTCGAGTCCTGTGTGGGAAAGACCAGGAGAGGCAGACCTTTTTCACCATGGATCAGGATGTGCATTTCTCTGTTAAGGCAATTGCTGTGGTGCGTGAAATATTCTCTTTTCATGAATATATACTCCCGGCCGTTGGTGAACGGCGAAAAATCCGGAATTATTTAACACTTTAAAGTAGTAATGTATAGAAAAGTGTGCCTTTTTATGTTCCCATAAAAAGCTGATGATTTCAATACACAAACACCAAAAATTGTATATAATGTTCTCAATGTGATTTACAGACTTATTTTTTTTACAGACCGGCGCGGAAAGCGGACGTCTGTGCATGCTCATTCGTTCAGACTCAGAGCCATTGGATACCTTTTGACCTTTACATCATATGATTATATCATATCTAAGATATTAAGAGGGCAGGATTATTACATGACAGAAGGCAATTTTACATATGAGACCCGGAAAGCAGCATCCGGAGGATCGGATGCAGGAATCAATGATGAGTCCGGAGCTTTTGAGACAGTCATCACCGGTCTTTTGCAGGAACGGCGACACGTGGAAGTTCCCGCAATTGTAGGGGGATTTCCGGTCGCGGGGATCGCTCCCCATGCCTTTGCCGAACATCCGAAGATGCGCTCTCTGTCCCTGCCGCCGTCACTTCGTTCTGTCGGCGCCTTTGCCTTTCACAACTGTCCGGAGCTGGAGGAAATCTCCCTGCACGACGGGATCCGTGATTTCCACAACGGTGTTGTGCGTCAGGACAGGAAGCTGCGGCGGATCCGCCTGCAGGTCCATGAGGGGAACTACACGGTCATGCGGGATATTCTGTCCGATACCGACGCAAAGATCCAGTTCAGTATAAAGCTTGCGGATGCGGAAGTGCGCCTGATGTTTCCCGGATATGATTATGCTTTTAACGAGAATACGATGGCGCGTACGATCCAGTTTTCCATCTCCGGGTCGGGAATGGTCTACAGAGAGTGTGTCAGGCGAAAAGGTATCGCTTTTCGGGAGTATGACCGCCTGTTTCCCAGAGTGATTCCCGACGATTCCAGGACCGCTGCGGAGATCGCGGCTGACCGTCTGCTCTTTCCTTACGACCTTGCGGATGTACACGCGCAGGCATATGAAAAATATCTGCGTGAAAATGCCGAAGATGTGCTTGTCCTCTTTGTCAGAGACCTGCGCGAAGCCGCGGGAACCGAAGCGACCGACGAAGCCTATATGCGCCTGCAGCTGATGGCAGAACGCGGCATGATCGACTATGAGGCGGCAGACGCCGCGCTGCGTCTTGCATCGGAACTTCACCTCACGCAGGCATCCGGCATCATCATGTCCGGCAGGGAAGCGGCGCTCGGAGCGGTCCGGACATTCAGTGACTCCATCGGAGAAACCTCTTTCGGGAGTGCTCTCCGTGATGACGATTTTGCAGGTGACACTGCCGGCAGGGACGAAAGCTTCGGGGTGACAGAAGAGGGGGATTTTCTGTCCCTGGAAGACTGGTGATTATATTCGGCTAAAGCCGGAAAATGAGGAGGAAGCCGTTTTATGGGAAACCGGGAACAACTCGATCAGATGGGAAAAAGAATACTGGATGCATCGAGAACAGACCTGTATCTTTCCATGCGCTTTCTGGGACCTGCCCTGCACAGTCTCGGGTTTATTATGGATCTCTCGACAACGACGGTCGGAACGGATGCTGCCTATATACGTTTTAATCCCAATCATCTGTTTCGTCTGTATGTGGACCGCCCGCGGATCCTCAACCGGACCTATCTGCATATGCTGCTGCACTGCGTCTTCCGCCATATGTTTACGGCGCGTATAAAAGAGGACAAAGAGCTGTGGGACCTTTCCTGTGATATCGCCGTCAGTTCGATCATAGACTCTATGGATTACCATGCGATCGCGGAACTGACACCGGAATTCAGACAGCGTGTCTATGACCGCCTCCAGAAAGAAATACATGTTCTGACGGCCGAGCGCATCTACCAGTATTTTGCGGAGCGCAAGAGAAATTACATGGAGGAACTGCAGCTTGCGGCAGCTTTTGCCCTGGACGATCACAGCTTCTGGGAACGGATGGAGGATGAAGAGGATCAGGATTCCGACAGCAAAGACAGCAGCGGACAGGACCGGAATTCTCCTCCCGGCGAAAAAGAAGATGAGGACCGCCGGGATAATAATGACGAAAAAGACGATCCTGAAAATCCTGAGGACAGAGACAGGGATAATACCGGTCGGGATGACCCGGAAAACAGTGATCCTCAAAAAGATGATCCCGGGGCTCAGAAACCCCGCGGCAGAAACAAGAGGGATCCTTCTTCGGACAGAGAGAGCAGAGAATCTGATCAGAATCCTCCGGACCGAAGCGGAAAAGACGGGAGGGACAATACCGGAGACAATAGAAACCGCAGTCGTCGCCGGGAGAAGCGTCTGCCCCGCCTGAAATCAGCCGGGGATCTGGAAGAGGAGTGGAAAGAGACCTCCAAAAGAATGGAGGCGGAAATCCTTGCGTCAGGAAAAGAGGCCTCGGATGAGAGAGGAAGCCTCGACCGGATCCTTTCCATTTCCAACCGCCGCAGGACAGACTACAGGGAATTTTTACGTAAGTTTGCCGTGCTGAGAGAGGTGACGACGGTAGATCCCGACTCATTTGACTATGGCTTCTATAATTACGGCCTGGAGATGTACGGCAATATGCCCCTCATCGAGGAAAACGAATACAGAGAGATGAATCGTCTTCGGACGCTTGTGATCGCCCTGGATACTTCCGCATCCTGCCAGGACGTGCTTGTGCAGAAATTTTTGAACGAGACCGCGGCAGTCCTTCGCAATATCGGGCAGTTTTTCCAGACATCCACAGTCTATATTGTGGAATGCGATGAACACGTCCAGAATGAGCTGATCCTCAAGGGACCTGACGATCTGGAAAAATATGCCTCTGCATTTCATATCAAAGGCGGCTTCGGGACGGACTTCCGGCCTGTCTTTGCCTGGGTGGAGGAGAAGCGGCAGACCGGAGAAATTGAGGACATGGAGGCTCTGATGTATTTCACCGACGGCATGGGCATCTATCCTGAAAAAGCAACTGACTACGACACGGCCTTTGTCTTTTTCAATGATGAGGAACTTGATGACACCAGGGTCCCCGACTGGGCGGTACGCCTTTATATTGACGGGGAAAAGATCCGTATGTAAAGCTGTCATTCAGACAGACCGCAATGACAGACCGGGATGACAGGCCGGAACGATAATTCGGGATGACAAAACTTGATGACAGACCGGAATGATAAATCGGTATGACAGACCGGGGTGACAGATCAGGATAATACATGATTCGGCTGCGGGTTTTGCGCGATCAGAAATAGAACAGGAAGAATAACTTTATGAATATCAAAGAAGCAAAAGAGGTCATCATTCATGCCGTAAAGGCTTATCTGGATAAGGACGAGACAGGTACCTATACCATTCCGCCGGAGAGACAGCGCCCCCTTCTTCTGATGGGACCTCCCGGCATCGGCAAGACCGCTATTATGGAACAGGTCGCCCAGGAGTGCGGCATCGGTCTGGTATCCTATACCATTACCCACCACACCCGCCAGAGCGCCATCGGACTTCCCTATATCTCCAAAAAGAAATACGGCAAAAAGGAATATTCCGTGACAGAGTACACGATGAGTGAGATCATCGCCGCCGTCTATGACCAGATCGAGGCGTCCGGAGTGCAGGAGGGAATCCTCTTTCTCGATGAGATCAACTGTGTATCGGAGACCCTGGCTCCCACAATGCTGCAGTTTCTGCAGTACAAGACCTTCGGCACACACCGCGTGCCCGACGGTTTTATCATTGTGACGGCCGGTAATCCCCCTCAGTACAATAAGTCTGTCCGGGACTTTGACATTGTCACCCTGGATCGTCTGCGCAGAATCGATATCGAAGAAGATTTTGAGGCCTTCCGCGAATATGCATCCAGAGTCGGGATTCACGGCTCTGTCATGGCTTATCTGGGAATCCGAAGCAATCATTTTTATTCCATCCGCACCGAGGTGGAGGGCAGGCATTTTGTCACCGCCCGCGGCTGGGAGGATTTGTCCCGGACGATTCAGGTGCATGAAAAAAAGGCGATTCCGGTGGACGGTGAACTCGCTGTGCAGTTTCTGCAGGATCCCGAAATTGCCCGCAGCTTCGCGGCCTATTATGAACTCTACAAAAAATATAAGGATATCTACCGTGTGCCGGATATCCTTGCGGGTCGTTTTTTCATTGAAGGAGATTCCGCTGCGGGATCGTTTGAGGAAAGCGGCATGTACGGGCAGCCGGCTCCCGGACAAAGAAAGAAAAGTCTCGGACACAGGCAGGGCAGTCTGAACAGACAGGAAAAAACAGAAGACACTCAGGGGACTTATGCAGGCCTGTCTTCCGCGGATCCTGTTGAAGGAGCAGAAGATTCTGTTTTGATTCTCAGGCCCGTCCGCATCCAGGAAATGCAGGATGCGCCCTTCGATGAAAAACTCAGCCTGATCAGTCTTCTGGTCGATGCTCTCAACCAGTCTTTTGCCTCCTGCGCGCAGGACAAGGAAGTTCAAAACCTTATTATGAAGGAGATGGGAGCGGTCCGGCAGACACTCAAAAATGCTGAAGCATCGAATAAGGCGGACGGGCAGAAAACGCTTGCTGTGGACACGATCCGGAGCAGAACAGAAAAGATTCTCCACAGTCTTCAGAGGAAAAAGGATGCCGGAATCCCGGTCTCCCGTGAGGAGGAAAGGGTTCAGCGCCTGGCCTGCAGAGCCATGGAAAAACTGGCCTGGAAAGTCCGTGCCAGGACAACAGAAAGCAGTAACCTGTCCCTTATTGCCCAGTACGGTCTGATCAAAAGCTGGTTTTCCGAGCGCGAAGAGTATCGCAGGGCAAGTGTCCGTGAGGCAAACGACCATCTGACCAATGCCTTCCGTTTCCTTTCCAGAGTATACGGAGAGGGACAGGAGATGGTCCTCTTCCTGACAGAACTCTCCGCAGGGTATCACAGTCTGCGTTTTATCAACGAACACGGCAATGAAGCATATTTCCGTTACAATCGTCTCTTCCTTCTGCAGGACAAGACCAATGCCCTGCGCGACGAAGTGATGAAGCTGATGGACTGACCGGCTGGCGCGGGGAACACATGTGTGGTATGATAGTACGCGTACATTTACGAGAAGTATATGTTCTTTAGAATACAGACCTGTCAGTTCCTGATTTCGATCATGAGCCGGTCATTGACGACGGGCGTGTTTGAAATACCGGCTGCAGGCTGGTGAGTCAGGCACAGACAGGGCACAGACAGAGTGCAGATAAGATACAGGTAAATAGTATGGAAATGTTTAAAATTAAGCCTCTTCTGCGTGACGCGGTGATCAGTGATCCGCGAAAGGACTTAAAGAAGGCTGTGACGATCGAACAGTTTAAGGCAGGGAGGGAAGCAATCTTCTTTCCTGACGGCTTAAACTGGTACTATCTCCCTTACCGGGAGATCAAGGCTGTGATCCGTGCCAGAGCCAAGGATTCCACGGACAGATGGCTGGTCAAATATTCTGTCGACAAACCGGCTATTCGCCTGCTCTTCAGAGATACTTTCAAACTGATGATCATGGACAAGGATCGCAATGCGGACACACTCGCCGATCTTTTAAAAGATTACAGGGATGAGATGCGCGTGAACAATGAAATGAATGATCCGGAAGGATGACTATGATCAGAAATTTTAAGCTTATTGTAAGTTATGACGGGACCAGATATTTCGGCTGGGAGCATCAGCAGGAGACAGACCTGACGATTCAGGGAAGACTGGAGACTGTGCTGACCAGAATGGTAGACAGAGACCCCGAGGATCCGGTCACTGTGATCGGTGCGGGCCGGACAGACGCCGGCGTGCACGCGCGGGCCATGACCTGTAATGTACTGCTTGACACGGAGATGAGCGAGGAGGAGGTCCAGCTGTACATGAACCGCTATCTCCCCGAGGATATCAGTGTCAACGACGTTAAGGAGTGTGCAGACAGATTCCACAGCCGCTTCAAGGCACGCGGCAAAACCTACCGCTACACCTGCTGGTACGGGGCTTCAAAACCTGTTTTTGACAGGCGCTATGTCTATGTCCTGGACAGGAAACCGGATGTCGGCAGGATGCGGGACGCCGCCGAATACATGGTCGGAATGCATGATTTCCGCAGTTTCTGCGGCAATTCGAAGATGAAAAAACCTACGGTCCGGGTAGTGGATGTCCTGCGCATCGAGGAGAGCGGCTCTTACATCCGCTTTTATGTCCACGGCAACGGCTTTCTGCAGCACATGGTCCGCATTATTGTGGGCACCCTGCTTCAGGTGGGATTCGGCGAAATCGAACCTGAACAGATTGCCGGGATCATAGAAGCCAAAGACCGGAGGACAGCCGGCCCCACGGCACCTGCAAAGGGCCTTTGCCTGATGAAGGTGGATTACTGATTCATCAATATCCATAATGTAAGGTTCAAAAGTATCATAAAGGCTCTGAGTCTCGTCAAGCTGCACAAACAGCCTAAAGGCCTTGGCGAGCGGCCTTAGTAGCGCTGCCAGCGAGGGTAGAGCGAGAGCGTGCCCAAGGCCTTTGTGCAGCTTGACGAGACGGGGGTTACTTGACCGCCTTTTGACTTTGCATCAATACCCATCTGCACCGGAAAGGTGAGCAGGGTCAGAGAACCGCAGAATACGAACATAGAATATGAACATAGAATGGAAACCATATGATGACAGACCATAACAACATAGAGCCGGAGGATTTGAGTTCGGCAAAAGGACCTTCCTCCGGAAGAGCTGTAGCCAGCGATTTTGACAATACCCTGTATTTTATGGGGGATGAAGAACCGATGCGCGCGGCGGATATTTTCGGCATTGTCTATTTCCAGCAGAGAGGAGGCCTGTTCGGCCTTTGCACAGGACGGTCACTGGTGGGTGTGCGCGATGTGATCGGCCCCTGGATCCGCCCTGATTTTTATATTCTTGCCAGCGGTGCCCTTGTCGTAGACGGAGAGGAGAATGTCCTGTACAGAAAATGCCTTTCCCTTGAGACGGCAGAGAGCATATATAACCGCTATGTGCCGCCCATGCGCGCGGTCTTTCAGGCCAATGATACGGTCTACACCCTTCTTGAACAGAACTATCTCCAGACACACATCGATTCCCTCGATGAGCTGAAGGATGCCCATGTCTACGGGATTTCCATCGCAGCTCCGGACGAAAAAGCCGCCGCGGAAGCCGCGGCGGAGATCAATGCTCTGTATGGGGAAGAGGTCACTGCTTTCCTGAACGTGACCCATGTCGATGTAGTGCCCAGGGGATGTTCCAAAGGGAGCGGGATCGAGATTGTCCGCAAAGCCTTTTCCATCAGGGAGATGTACGGGATCGGTGATTCCTATAATGACCTGCCTCTTCTGGAGAGCGTCGACCATCCCTACACCCTCTCCCATGCGCCGCAGCAGGTGCAGGAGGCGGCGGAGGGAATTGTGCGCGGCGTGAGCGAGCTTCTTGACAGGATCTGAATGAACAGTCAGGAAAAACGAAGGAATCGTCGTACCTGCACGAGCGCTTATGAGGCTTTGACAGGCAAACCGGGTCCCTTCCTTTCAGTGCAGACTGTAACTCATGGAGCTGCCCGGCGGAGCCTGGCTTCCCAGACGGTTTCTTCCGGCCAGCGGGCATTTTCAAAAGCCTGGCGCAGGGTATAAAAATAAAAGCGGAGCTTGGTCTGGATGTGGGACGAGGAAAAACAATTTCTGACTGTGCCGCTTTCGTCCGGTATGTCGTCCATGAGTTTCTCCATCAGGCGGGCCCGGTCCTCCATGGCAAAAGTCTTGCTGTAGGAATCCCAGAACCAGATTTTTTCCGCGTCCTCTTCGGCCATGGCTGTGTACTCTGTACTTCCGGAGACCCGAAGGTCTTCGCCATCTTCGTCCAGATAGGCGTTATAGTAGGAAAAAGACGGCGGATTGAGCAGGTTCCATTCGGTTTCCTGCATCTGATTCATGCCCAGCAGCCTGTAGTCGATGACATGCGTGAGCTCGTGGATCAGAGTCCCGCGCCCCAGCGGCTCATCGGCGTTGAGGACCAGCCAGACTATGTTGTCCTGGACCGTTGTAAAGGCGTTTGCGCTCTCGATATAAGTATCGTCATTGATGGCGTGAAGGTCCCGAGCGAGACAAATCGTGATCGAATCGCAGAATCCTTCTTTGACAGAGGTGAAAAAGCCGGGCGGATAGAGTCCCAGTGTCAGGTCGAGTTCTTTGAGTGCGGCGGAGATTTTTTCATGATCTTTGAGCACTGCGGCAGTATAATCCGTATAGGAGAGAGGCACTTCATCTCCAAGCAGGATCCTGATGCCGTACTTGTCCGAAATCCGCAGTGCCTCTTCAGAAACAGATCCCCGGTCCGGCCTTTTTGCGGAGGAGCTGCTCTCTGCTGTATCTTCGGCGGTTGTGCCGGCAGCTGTTTCCGCAGCCTGGCTGCCTGCCGGAACCTGCGGATCCTCCGGGGGCGCGCTGTCTTCCGGAGTTTTTGCGGATGCGGTGTCCGCAGTGCTTTCGCGGCCGGTCTGCAGGGAGTCTTCGGTCCTGGTCCCGGCTGCTGAGCTGCTGTCTTTTCCCGGAAGGGCTGTGCAGGAGGAAAGCAGGAGACTGCAGAACAGGACGGTTGTAAATATTATTACGCCCCAAGGCGCAGTCATTGAATATACTGATCTGTTCATATTGTCTATGTTTATTGTCTATGGTCTATGATATATGATATCTTTTTAAAGATTAGTCCGGTCGGGGTTTAACAGTTCGTAAGTACTATAACATATTTTTGATGGTACGGCTGTTTAATTTGATCGGATAATATGCAGATCATTACGCATATAATGATGCAAAGGTCAAAAGGTATCCATTGGCTCTGAGTCTCGTCAAGTTGCACAAACAGCCGAAGGGCCTTGGGCAGCTCCGAAGGAGATGCTGCGTGCCAGGTACTTGGCCGCTGAGTTTTAGCGGCCTTAGT
>ODAI011728409.1_pt1 | contig 16469 bp, 17 predicted proteins | sample 1539321 | NCBI WGS metagenome assembly ODAI01 (sample SAMN02144231, study PRJEB22623) | gut metagenome | biome: sheep rumen | host: Ovis aries | place: New Zealand | reverse complement strand
TGCTTCCCCGTGCAGGCGCCGGACTGTTCCGTTTTCAGCGGCGCGGTTTCCGGTTTCTCCCGGTGTTCCGGCTTCATGGTGCTGAGCATCTTCGGATCCGGCGGGCCGACCGATGGATGCAACTTTCTCTTTTCCGCTTTCCGTTTTCATGATACACTGATGACAGCAAAAATCACGATGATACCGGGAAACAACCGGGTCTGCAACTTTTCCCCGCCTGCCTGACGGGAAAGGCACGACGCAAGAACTGAAGAAGATTGCGGATTCCACCGGCAGCGATCCCGGCTTCTTTATCGGGGCGGCGGATGCCGCGGTATCTTTTATCCGGACAGAAAAAGCAAATAAACCGACCGACAGAAAGGAGACTCCTGCCATGAAAAAAGCATTCTCCCTGCTGCTCACCCTTTGCCTTCTGTGCGCCTGCTGCGCTTCCGGCGCGTCAGAAACAGCATCCCTGCATTATGAACAGAACGGTTTTTCAGTCGACATCCCGGAAGGATGGATATACGGCTATACGGAAGGCGCTTCAACGTTCTATTACGCAAGGGTCGAAGGCAGCGAAGACCTCGCCATGCTGATGATCATGATGACCAGGGACGATTCCCTGGCCGGCGTCCAGCTGACGGAGGAACAGCTGCAGGAAGCATACAACGGGTTCATCCAGGACGCCCTCGGCATGGCCATTGACGGCAACCTGTCCGGCGGTTACTCCGTCATCGCGGAAACACCGTCCGTCATCTACTGGTTCCGCCAGACCATCGATGACACGGGTACGGAGTACTCTGTCGCCTACGACATGGCCATCATCGACGGATGGACCTTCGGCATGACCCTGCTGCATACCACGATCGAGCCGGAAGACCTGGCGAACGTCCTGAACAACATTGCCTTGGCAGTCGCGTACGACAGTGCGGCGGGAAACGCCCATGGAAAAGCCGTCACCCTGGCGGAGCTCCCGGCGAAGGATCACCCGTACGCCTTCAAGCCGACCATCACCAACCGGCAGAACTACCTGGCGCCCCAGTGGATGGTCGATGAGAGCACCCGCGCCCTGTGCACCATGACGCTGACAATGGACCTGGATATCAGCATCACAAACTCCTTCAAGGCCTCCTATCCCATGAATGTATTCGCATCGTTCATCGGCTGTGAGGGAGATACCATCAGGACGATCGTCCCATCCCAGGATGAGACAATCGCCTACATCTTTGAGTATGACGCAGCGGAAGGAACCGCCCTGTACTACGCTGAGCCCTGGAGTGCGGAAACCCTCGCTGCCTTTGAAGCCTCCTGCACGGACCAGTATTACGCCAATACCGAGGAGGCGCTGATCTATGTCGCGCAGCTGATGATGGGTGCCTTTGAGGAAGCCGCCGAATAATTCCCGGGCCTCAATGGCCTGGGACGAAACGCCTTGCTGCCTCCAGCAGGGCGTTTTCATCCTGCCAGAGTTCACCGGTCACAGCGCCGTTTCCTTCGGTCAGGCCTACCGCGTATTTTCCGTCTTCCGAAAAGCCGATCCTGCTGAATCCCGCGGCATTCTGCATGGTAAAGAGGCGTTCTCCCTTCTCCGTGTCGAACACGTCCACGGCCGTGCCGTTGTTACGCCCCGCCGCCAGGAAGCTCCCCTCAAACATGAATACCCTGAAGATACCTTCCGTGTCCAGGATATTCATGCTGCCGTTCTCCAGGTTCTGGAACATGATCCGGCCGTAGCTGTCCGCAGCGGCCATCCGGCCCCCGAAGATTCCGAAGGCTGTCGGTTCATTGTAGAACTGCGTATTCAGGAGGAATGCCTGCTGCCCTTCCCCTTTCCGGAAAACTTCAATTGCGCCGTCCGGATAGATCAGGGCTGCATATTCCCCGCCCGGCGCGTAATACAGCTTCGGATCATAGTTCTCCATCTGATTGAGCGCTTTGAATGTCTCTGACACCCGGTGCCCGCCCAGCGGTTCTTCCTCCCAGGGTGCATCCGCTTCATTCCGCGGGTCGTATCCGCGAATCCCGCCTTCATAGTTTTCCCGCGACACCACGGAAGCAATGCCGGGCAGGCTGAGCAGGATGGCTTCCCCGCCGCCCTGGGTCGCAAACACATAGTCGCTTCCGACAGGCAGGGCATTGTTGTAAAGCAGGTTATCCTCCGCATTCAGGAAAAGGAGGATTTCGCCGGTTTCCGCGTCCACGACATACAGGTCCGGTGAGAAAAACGTCAGGTATTTTCCGTCCTCACTCCAGTTCAGGATCATGGGAGCCGGATCTTCCCATTCAATTTCCGTCCGGGCCAGTTCCTTGCCCTTCGCGGTGCCCAGGATATACAGCGAATGCTCGGAAAGAAAGGCCATTTTCTCCGAATCCGGGGAAAAGACCGGGCTGGACGCGCCGTTCGTCACTCCGCGGTCCAGCTTTTTCATTTGCCGCAGCTTACCCGTTTCCGTATCCCAAACGCACACGTACCCGAACAGCCTGAACTGGCAGGCCGCCCAGCGTCCGTCCGGGGACAGGCCGTAGTAATCCGCAAACACGGCAGGTGCCCGCTCCAGCAAAGAGATCCTCTGCCCCCGGTCATCCAGGATAATTGTCCCGGTCTGCCCGGCGATACCGGTCACCAGCACCCTGGTCCCGTCCTGTGATACGAGCAGCGGCACAAGTGAATACCGGTCCGCGTAGTCCGTGATAATTTCGTCCAGCGGTCTGTTGCCGCCCATAAAGGTATAAAGGGTATTCCCCTTATCATAACCGTCCTGCTGCTCCCCCACAGTATAAAAGGGCTCCGTCTCCCCTTCCGGCAGGGAAACAAGCAGCAGTTTGTCGTGGTCCTGCACCAGCAGTTTGTCCGATCCCTTCCAGAACAGTGCATTCGCCGTTTCGCCGGTTTCGCCGGTATAGGTAAAGCCCTCCGATCCGTCTTCCGTGTTCCAGACCGCCGCGCAGCGGTAATCATCGCACAGTGCGACGAACCGGGATCCGTCCGGCGAGAAAGCAATATATGTGATGTCCCCGCTGCCCTTCGAGACTGCGTAAACCATTTCGCCGGCTTCCAGATCAAAAAGCGCCACCGCTTTGCTGTTTACAATACAGATTGCCTTCTTCCCGTCCGGTGAAATCCGGGCGTTGTTCAGGCGCCCGTTCTGCAGGTCCATCCGGGATACCACCGAGAATGGCTCGATATACATCGTCCGGCGCAGCCGGGCAATAATCTCTTCCCGGCGTATCCCGCCGTTCGCGTCGCTCAGCGCCAGGGCGTCCAGCAGGACGCCGGCAGACTGGCGCCTGTCTGAGCCTGCACGCAGGGAATCCGCTGCTTGCAGGGCTTCCCCGATGCTGTTGGACACAGCGTTCAGCCGCTCCTCCTCTGCCCGAAGGCGTTCCTCCTCCGCCCTGCGCTGTTCTTCCTCGGCACGCAGGCGCTCCTCTTCGGCGATGCGCTGCTGTTCCTCCGCGATCTTCCGGAGATTTGCGTTGTGAACAAGGACGCCGGTAAGCACCCCGGCCGCTACCAGTGCGACAGCGGACAAGGATGCGATCCGCTTCCTGCGGCGCTGCCGCTCGCGCATCCGCAGGTCATCGTACGGTACACCCAGCATCGGGGCCAGCAGCCGCAGCTTCTCCCCTTTCAGCTTTTTCAGCATTTCAGCCGTTGAGGCCGCGCGCACGTCCGCAGCCAGCGGTTCCACGGGCTGCATGCCGCCTGCCGCGTCCTCCCTGAACTGCAGTGCCTGCGGGAAGCTGTCCCGCGGTTCGCCTTCGGTCAGAATCGTCAGGACATGATCCTTCCCTTTTCTCTCTATGAAGTATTCCAGCTCCCGCATACACCAGCGGCTTTCCAGGTACCGCGGGGAACATACGGCAATGAACCAGTCGCTGTTGTCCAGCGCGTTCTCGATATCCTTCCCCAGGTCCGAGGAAAGCGGCAGCTCCTCCTCATCCCGGAAAACGAGGCCCATTTTGGTCCGGCCGGTTTTTTTGCGGATACCGGCAGGAATCCTGTAAGTCTCGATCGCGGTATGCAGTTTCCGGGCAACCGCCTGGTCCGGCAGCTGATGGCGGTAGCTGATAAAGGCGGTAAAGCCTCTTTCGTTCATGCTGGACACCTCTTCTGTTTTTTCTGCTGCCTTTATTGTACCGGAACATCCGGGCAGTGGCAAGCATGAAAAAAACGCCAAGGGGATCGCCGATCCGCAAAAAGCATATTCGTCATGATCCATCCGGACAAAATGTTCCCGGGCCCGGCCCGGGATTCCTGCATGTATCGCTTCGTCGGCCGGCTTGCCTTTCCGGTTCGTTGAAATCCGGGGCAATATGGTCTATAATATGCCCACAAGATCGGAATCAGCCGAAAAAAGACATATCTGAATACGAGCGGAGGAGATGATTATGATGAAAAAGTTCTTTGCGTTCCTGGTTGCCCTGTGCCTGCTGCCGGGCATGTGCGCCGTTCACGCTGAGCCAGCCGAGGTGCCGGAAGAGTTCCCTTCCGTGACGCTGGACATCCTGAACAGGGGCGAGGACGCATTCTTCGGATGCGACGTGAACATTTCGATCAGGGATTTTATCGCACTGGGATTTGAGTTCGGAGACGCCTGCGATGTCGTACTGGAGAATGATCTGTTCCGCTATGAATTCAAATCTGTTCCCTTCTATAACGGCTATTACACGAAAACGGGTGAGCCGCTGCTTTGCGGTTACGGCTATGCCGTCAGGGAGAAAAGAGGAGAGGATTACCAGTACACAAGAACCGATTACCCGTATCTGCGCTTCTGCTTCAACAACAGGGAAATGTGGAACCTGCTGCACCTTACTACGGATATGAAATGCACCATTACGCTGGTGGAAAAGGGCGGCTACGATTACGACCAGAAGCTCGTCGGCAGTCAGACGTACAGCAAAAATTTTGAGGACTATGAAGCGAAGAACGGAATTACCCAGGAAGAAGTTTTTGCCAACTTCCGGGCTGTCCGGTCCAATGCCATCCGGGAAAACGTCCTGTTCCGGTCGGCTTCGCCCTTTGACAACGCCAACAACCGGGCTCCCTATGCAGACGAGCTGGCGAAGGCAAACGGTATCGATTACGTGCTGAACCTGGCTGATTCCCAGGCGAAGATCGACATGTATAAGGAATCGGAAATCTGGCCGGAGCTGGACTACTCCCGGAAGCTCCTGAACAATGGTCAGGTCTGCCTGATGTCCATGTCCGCGGCTTATGAAGGAACGGCCTATCAGTCGGCGCTTGTCAATGGGCTGAACAGCGCGCTGGCCCACAGCGCGACAAGGATCCTGATCCACTGCACGGAGGGAAAAGACAGGACAGGTTTTGTTGCCTTGCTTCTGGAAAGCCTCTGCGGCGCGACCTACGAAGAAATGGTACATGACTACATGATAACCTACGATAACTATTACAGTCTCACGGAAGCGTCCGACAAAACGGCATATGACTATATCGTTGAACTGAAGTTCGACGATATGGTCAATTATCTCCTGACCTTTGATTCCACCCTGGAGGCAAAGGGCGACGGCACCTATGACCTGGCCGGCGTGACGCCGGAAAACTACGCGGCAGCGGCAAGGAACCTGCTCGCGAAAGCCGGCATGAGCGATGACAACCTGCAGGCGCTGACCGCCCTGCTGAAAAAATAAGCGTTCCCGACCGTAAACAGGGCGCTTCATCTTCCCGGAAGCCATCCCTCCCGCACGGCAACCAGCTGATCCGGCTCAACATGGCACGGCAGGAATGTGATCTTCACGCCTGCCTTTTCGGCTTCTTCCAGCGCATCGCAGAAAGCCGGATCCGTCTCCCGGTTTCCCCTCACTTCCGTGACTCCGTCCATCTGAATGACAAACAGCAGAATGGGCGTATATCCCGCTGCGTGCGCCAGCTCGCGCAGGTGCTTTACGCCCCGCCCGGTCGGTGCGTCCGGGAAATATCCAATCCCATTCCGTTCCAGCGTGCATCCCTTGACTTCCATCAGGAACCGTTCGTTCCCCCGTTCCATCATAAAATCCAGCCGGGACTGCCCATACACGAATTCGGGGCGGATTACGTCAAAGCACTGCGTTTCCAGCCATTCCCGGGCCACAGCGTTTGGCGCCTGGCTGTCAATATTGGTCAGCAGTCCGTTTGATTTCCTGACTGCGATCAGATCCCAGGCTGTCTTTCTGTCCGGATTCCCTGATCCGGCCAGAAAGACTTCGGCGCCGGGAAGCAGCAGTTCCCTGCAGCGGCCGGTGTTCTTTACATGGACCGTTTCCCTGCGGCCGCCGATGTCCACATGGGCGATAAACCGGTTCGGCCGGTCGATAAAGGCAGCCCGGATCACATTTCTGTATCTCATCTCATTCTTCCGCAAAATCCGTATCCATGGTCACCTGCAGCTGATAATCCGGGAATTCCTTCTGCACACTCTCTGTGACATCCCGGCATACAGCCTTCCGGTCTTTCGCGTCGAAGCTGACCACCACGTCAAACCGCATGGTCTTCCGATCCTCCAGCAGATAGAAACCATGCATCTGTTTCACATGCTCATGGGACAGGACGATCTCCTGCACCTTCCGCTGCGCCTGCATGACGTTTTCATCCTTCGTATTGACAGAGTACACTCCGATCGCCGTCAGGATGACATGATGCTCGGCCAGCACTTTCATCGTGATTTCCCGGATCAGCTGATCCAGCCGGTCTGCTGAGTACGTGTCCGGCACTTCGATATGAATGGAACCGTTCCAGGTGTCAGGGCCGTAATTATGCAGGACCAGGTCATAGGCACCCTGTATATCCGGGAAGCTCATAACGGTTTCACGGATGCCCCTGGCAAGTTCCGTATCGTTCCGTTCCCCGAGAATCTGTGAGATCGTATCCCGGAGCATTTCGACACCGGATTTGATGATCACGAGCGAGATGACTGCGCCGAGCCAGGCTTCCAGGGATACGCGGAAGATCAGGAAAATCCCCGCCGCCACCAGCGTGGACGCTGAAATAACCGAGTCCAGCATGGCGTCTTTCCCGGAGTTGATCAGCGAGTCGGAATTGACCTTCTCGCCGATGCCTTTTACATAACGTCCAAGAAGGATCTTGACCGCCACGGCTACCGCCACAATGACCAGGGATACAGCATTGTAGTCCGGCGTTTCCGGATGGACGATTTGTTTGACAGACTCCGCAAAGGAGGTAATGCCTGCATACAGCACGATCACGGAGATGATCATGGCGCTCAGGTATTCGATCCGCCCGTAGCCGAACGGATGTTTCTTGTCCGGTTCCCGTCCGGCCAGTTTAGTGCCGATAATCGTGATCAGGGAACTGCCCGCGTCAGAGATATTGTTGACCGCATCCAGCACGATGGCAATAGAGTTTGCCATCAGGCCTACCGCCGCTTTGAAAGCGGCAAGGAGCACGTTCGCCACAATACCGATGATGCTGGTTTTGACGATCGTCTTTTCACGGGTAAGCTCAGTTGCTTCCGCAGCGTTGTAATTCATGGATTCATTCATAGCCGTCCCTCCGTTTCCGGTCTTCATTTGATCTCCCGCGTTTCCTCCAGGATCTCCGCCTCGCAGTTTTCTTCCACAAACAGCGAGATCTCTTCCATCAGGCTGTCCGCCATCGCGTTGTGCGGGACAATGGCTGCAACTCCGATTACGAGAATCCGGTGTGTATCCTGCTCGCCAATCTCAGCAGCAGAAACATGGAACCTGTTCTGCAGCTGCGCTGTCAGGCTTTTGACAATCATTCGTTTTTCCTTCAGGCTGCGGACCCAGGATGCCCGCAGGCGGAAGGTCATCGCGGCGATGTTCATTTCAGCTTTCCCTTCGCCCGCAATACTTCTTCAACGTAACCGATGCATTCCCGGATCATCGCGTTGCAGTGGGGCATTTTCTCGCCGCCGTTTTCAGCGTTGATCCGGAGCAGGTCCTTACAGTTGATCATCCCGTTATGGTGATCCCGGATCTTCCGGATCAGGTCATTGGCTGCCTCCGGATCGTCCGCGCCGGCCAGCCCCAACGCCAGGAGGCTGCCGGTGATCGCACCGCAGACTGATCCCATTTGCATTCCCCCGCGGAAATAGGTCGCGGCTTTCATGCTGGCTTCTTCATCATATCCGGCGTCTTCCGCGAAAACGGACACGACTGCCTGGCAGCAGTTCCAGGCAGGCTTGCCTTCCGGTGTAAAACGGCTTCGGCGTTCCATTGCCAGGTCTGTGTATTTGCTCATTTGGATTTCTCCTCTGCCTGTGTTATCATGCGTTCAGGGTTCTGCAAAAGGCATGCCATCTTCTGTCCGCCCTTTTTGCCATGCGGTTTTCACTGTCCTCCGGCCGTTACCGCCGTTTTTTCCATTATAGGACATTATACTTTATTTTATGTTTTTCGTCATTTTCGTTTTGGCAGTTTTGCGCTTTCGTTTTAATTCTCCGTTTCCCGGCGCGGCCTGCCCGTACTTGTCAATATCGGCGGACTTTCTTTTCGGAATCCGGCATGCTTTGCCATCTCGGGACGGTTGTTAACGGTTCGCAGGAAAGGCCCGGAGGCGGCAAAACCGCATGCGCATTGACAGTTATCCGTGTGTTATGTATGATCTTCCCACCGGCAATGATCAATGTAAGGCTTTTTATGGTGCTTTCTGAAATATCCCTGGTCTGTCAGGCGCCTGCTGATCCCCATTGGCTTCGGATCATTCACCTGCTGGCTTGCCGAGGGCGGCGCGCATGTGATCTGCCGGGCTGCGATATCCGTATCCGGAAAGGTGTTCAGTACGCCCGGGACAATCATCTGTTTACGGCGTTCTGCCCGAAAATGCCGGCAGGCGCGGTTGGAATCCCGGAAGATATCATAAGGGAATAGCAGGGATGAACCGGCAGAAGGATTGCCTGTCAGGAAAATACTGCAAAAAGGATTGCTTGCTATGAGGAATTGCCCGAAGTGCGGACGTTCTTTTGCAAACACGGACCGGAGCCATGAATGCAGAAAAACGCCGGGGACAGTTGAGGAATATATCATGGCCCAGGACAAAAGCGTCCGGGACCAGCTTCAGAGCATTCGGGCTGTGTTGAGAAAAGCCCTGCCGGACGCTTTGGAGAAAATCTCCTGGTCCATGCCGACTTACTGGCAGGGACATAATATCATACACTTTGCAGCACAGAAAAAACATATCGGACTGTACCCCGGTACGGAAGCCGTCGTTCAGTTCGCTGAAAAGCTGGAACAGGCCGGCTGCAAATACAGCAAAGGATCTGTCCGGATTCCATACAGCGATCATCTGCCCCTTTCCCTTGTTGCTGAGATCGCGGCATGGTGCCGGGAAACAGGGAATCACGCATGAAACAGTATTGTTATGATGCAGTTCTTCACGAGTTGCCCGGAAACGGCGGCGCTTATGTGGTTTTCCCATGGGATATCCGAAGGGAATTTGGCAAAGGCCGCATGAAAGTGCATGCTGTATTTGACGATATTCCTTATGACGGCAGTATTGTCAATATGGGACTGAAGAATGAGGACGGCACGGTTTGCTATATCATCGGGGTGTTGAAATCGATCCGGAAAAAAATGGGCAAATCGGATGGGGACACACTCCATGTGGTGATTGAACCAGCACTCTCACAGGAGGCAAAAAATGCGGGATCCTGATCCGGATACCCTGATGTTTTTTGGTGATCATCAGGATGCGCTGAAGCTTTATCAGGATTTTGAAGAGATGTTATACAGCGCTTTTCCAAATGTGAACAGGCGCGTGCAAAAGACCCAGATTACTTTTTCAAACCGGCATGTATTCGCCTGTGTTTCATTTGCAAAAGTGAAACGGAAGTCCGAACTTCCCAATGGGTATATGGTCGTTACGCTCGGGCTGCCGGCGCCGCTGGATTCGGATCGTATTGCCGTAAAAGCGGAGCCCTGTCCAAACAGATGGACACACCATATTGTAGTCAGTAAGCCGGCAGAACTGGACAGGGAACTGCTGTCCTGGATCACTGACGCTTATGCTTTTGCCGAAGCAAAGAAGCGCAAACCATAATCGGAGGATCTTTCACAACTGCAGACCACTCATCCCCGTTCATGCCCGTTTCCCCGGCAAACCACGTCACCGCTCTTCCATGGCGACCTCGTCCAGGCTGCTGTTTCTGATTGTCAGAGGTTAATCACACAAAGCAAGATTTTTCTGCAAAAAGCAGGCTTATGTGTTATGATACACGCAGGAAGCAAATAAAGGAGCATCCGGTTTTCCCGGAATATATATGAATGCTGAATGAAAGCCGCGAAGAAATGAGGTGACCCCGGTTTGGCTGAGGCGATGGTCTATCTGGGTTCCGTCCTGATGGCATGGAATGTCTGTCGGTATATTCGTTTCTCACGGGATGTAAGCACCGCAGGAAACCTGAAACAGGAAACAAGGATCCTGAACCTTCCAATCCTTTTGCTGGTCCTGTTCCTGTGCGGTTACCTGGCCATCGGTTTCTTCGGGAAGCCGGATATGATAATGGCTGCCATCCTGTTCGGGGGAAGCATATTCGTTTTTGTGATGCTGCTGCTGGTTCGGCGTATTACCGGCAGGATTCAGCAGAACGAACATATGCGGGCAGAAATGGAGGCGGCAAAGAAATCAAGTGAGGCAAAGACATGCTTCCTGTCCAACATGTCCCATGACCTGCGGACTCCGCTCAATGCGATTATCGGTTATACCACGCTGGCAAGCCGGGAAACAAGTTCCCTGGCTGAAACAAAAACATACCTGAAAAAAATCGAAACAGCCGGGCAGCAATTACTGGATACGATCAACGACGTGCTGGAAATGAGCCGCATTGAAAGCGGACGGATAGAGCTGGAACCGGAACGGGTTTGCCTGGAAAATATCCTTTCGAAAGCTGAAGATCTGGTCACCCCGCAAATGGACAATAAGCGCATCAGGTTCATCAGGCAGTGGGAGCCGCAGGAAACATGGGTGATGTGCGACAGCGGCCAGCTCAGCCGTGCGCTGATGAATATGCTCAGCAATGCCTGCAAGTTTACCCCGGAGGGCGGCAGCGTCACGCTGGCCATGCGGCAGGTGGAAAAACAGGGGGATACGGTAACCTGTGATTTCATGGTTCAGGACACAGGGATCGGCATGAGTCCGGAGTTTGCGGACCGCCTGTTTATGCCTTTCGAACGCGAGAATACGAGCACAGTCAGCAAAGTCCAGGGCACCGGGTTGGGCATGGCCATCACAAAGTGTTTTGTGGACAGGATGGGCGGAACCATCGGAGTGAAAACGCAGAAGGGCGAAGGGACAACACTGACCATGCGCCTTTGTTTTCCGGCGGCAGAGCGGGATAAGCTTCCCGATACTGAGCCGGTGAAAGAAACCCATCCTGATTTCTCCGGAATCCGCCTTCTGCTGGCCGAAGATAATCCTGTCAACCAGGAAATTGAGATTATGCTTTTATCCCACGCAGGCTTTATCGTGGATTGTGTCGAGAACGGAAAAGCTGCCGTAGACGCAATCATGCAGGCCGTGCCGGGAACATACAGCGCTGTGCTCATGGACATTCAAATGCCGGTTATGAATGGTTACCAGGCCGCACGGGTCATTCGGGCCCTGGATGATCCGGCGCGTGCAGGCATCCCCATCCTGGCCATGACCGCGGACGCGTTCCAGGAAGACCAGAAGGCGGCACGGGATGCCGGAATGCAGGGGCATATCGCAAAACCGATTGACGTGAATCAGATGCTGGCAACGCTGGAACAGGTATTGCGCTGATGCTGGCGGGCGATTCCATGGCCGGAACCACTTTTCCCCCTGTGAAACCTGTTCACAGGCCGGGATTGCCTTTGGGTTCTGATGTAACATATAACGGCATCCGGTTTCACCGTGAATCAGGAATGGTATTTCAAAACAAATCTTTGAGAATAACGTCGGCACATTCTTCCGGGGAAAGAATGCCTGTATCTACCCGCAGGCTGTATTGAATACCTTTTGCCATCAGTCCTGCCTGTTCTTCCGACTGTGTTTCATACCTGTCTCCGCGGTCGATGTTGCGCTGCCTGCAAACATCCAGCGGGCAGAACACCTCCACGATATCCAGGGGATTCTCCCGCAGGATCTCTTTCATTCGCTCATAATGGGGTGCAATTCCGTCCCGTTCCACGAGAATACTGTCAATGATTACATTTTTACCCATATCAGAAAACAGTTTCGCAGTATGGTACATCATGATGATGACTTCGCCAAGGTATTTCCAGTAGTCTTCCTTCAGGTATTCTTCCCCGATCATTTCCTGAAACAGATCGTTGGCTACGACATAGAAGAAAATATCCCTGCGGGCCTGCAGTGCTTCAACGATGGATGTCTTGCCGGAGCTTGTTACTCCATTCAGATAGAGAATACGTCCCTTTTCCATTTTTCCCTCACAATCCGCTGCTTTCAGGTATTCCAATGCTTCTCCGTCTCCGATGCTGTCCGTCACTGCCTGTCCGGTCATTTCTCCAGGTACCGCCTTTTGCGGACAGTCGGGTTATGCTCATTAATCTGCCGGTAGCACGGGCAATCCTTCCCATGGTCGTTAACGATCCCGCAGGCCTGAAGATGGGAATATACCGTTACTGTTCCCAGGTATTTGAAGCCATATGATTTCAGTTCTTTCGCGATTTCATCCGACAGGCCGTTGCTGGCGGGAATGTGCCCGTTCTCATGCTCTGTATACAAAACCGTTTTCCCATCCGTATGAGCCCAGAGCCAGCTGCAGAAACTGCCGTGTTCTTTTCGGATTCTTTGGAAACACCGGGCATTATTGATCACCGCTTCGATCTTCCTGCGTGATCGGATCATACCTACCGTATTTAAAATGCGGTCAACGTCCGCTTCGGTATATTCAGCAATCCGATCGTAGTCAAAACCATCAAAGCATTCCCGGAATATATTCCGTTTCTTCAGCATCAGGCTCCATGAAAGGCCGCACTGCATGACTTCCATCATCAGGTGCTCGAACATGGTCCGGTCATTATGAACCGGAACACCCCATTCTGTGTCGTGATATACCCTCATGGCTTCAAAGGTGAAACCCCAGTCGCAGGAACTCATTGTTGTTATTCACCGTCCTTTCTGCCGATGTCCCGATTGCTGGGCAATGCCAGCAAAAGATCCTCCCTTTTCCGCACCCTTGTCATGCCCTTCACAGGATACGGCAGATGATCCCGGATTCCCGGTTTGCCTTTTCTGAGAAACAGAGGCCGTCACAAGATATGATTCCTGTGTTTTCCAGTGTATAATGAGCATGTCAAAAAAGCAACCGCTGTTTGGTAAATCCGCGCGTTTTCGCATATTGCGCACTGGGGATGCTTATGAGATAAAGGGCAGGATCCGCGATTGGAAATCACAAACCGAAAGAATTGATGAAGATGGCATTCAGGCAAACAGGGTTTTGCAGGCTGATCGTTTTTATGCTGGCACTGAGTATGCTGGCATGCATGACCTCCGCAGGGATATGCGAGTCGGAAACGGCGGAGGAACAGCTGGAGCAGGCTTCAAACAGGGCCTATGACGAAGCGAAGCTTGAAGGAGAGACACAGATCGCTTTTACCACTGTCGCGACCCTCGGCCAATATCTGTCGGATCTTATCGCCTACGCATACGGAGAGCGCCCGGTTTCAGAAACAGACTCCGCCAACGCGGCTGTGCAGCTGGTAGATGAAGTGATCCGCCGGGCTGACCTGTGCTTCTGTTCCGAAGAAGCCGGTATGGATGCAGAAAAGCTGGCTGTTTTCGCCCAGGTGAAAGATACCTGGAAAACTGCCGCTGCGCAGTTCGGCACGGAAGGCGGGAAATTCGAAGCCGGTCTGTCCCTGACGGATAACCGTGTATTTGACCCGGCTGCCGATGCAGTCGGAAAGTTTCCGGCTGAAGCGCAGCCCGCATATCTGGAGATGGCAGAATATGCTTACCGGGCGATCTGGCAGATACTGCGTCCTGCAGTAGCCGCGAAAGCCACTGAAGCACTCGAAATCCCGGCACTTGCGAAGCTCGCAGGTTCGGAGGAGATTTCGGAAATCGAAGATGCCGCCGTGGAAATCCTGGCTGACCTGAAGTATATCCTGTCCGCCCTGTCCGACGGGTTTTCCGGGGAAAGATCCGAAGAACGCGCAAAAATCGAGCAGATCGGATCCAGGTTGAACTCACTGGAGTCGGAGGTAAAACTGGTCATCAATACCTTGGGCATCGATACGGTGAGCAGGCTGCCGGACGCTGAAGAAGAGTAAACCATCGCCTTCACGCCTCCGGCAATCCGATCAGGCAGTAACAGGTCATGTCACAAACGGACTGGTGCCGCGTCAGGGAGACCTTTGTTTGTCGTGCTCCTGCTGTTTTGATACGCCGTTCCTCAGCATTCCAGGCACATTTCTTCCATGCCGTTTTCAAAGAGTCCTGTGTTCTCAAAGCCAACTGATCGATACAGGCTTTTTGCCGCATTGTTCTCGGGAATCACCCCTGTGTAGACCTTGCCTGCATGGAATCGCTCCTTCAGGAATGCAATGCCAAGTTCGAGTGCCGCCTTGCCATAGCCGTTACCCTGGTATTGCTGGTCTATCAGCAGTTTCCACAGTGTATAGTACTTCTTCTCTTCATAATAACCCATCATGATAAAACCAACGATGGCCTGGTCATCATAAACCGCAAACGGAAATGCCGTTTCCGTGTAAACATAGGCTTGTGCCAGGGATTCAGCAGTTGTGGAAACAAAGCCGGCCTGGCTGTCATTCACCTTCAGTGAAAGCACTTCATCGAGGTTTTCCTTTGTGACCTCTTTCAGCCGCACCATCCTGCTGCGCCTCACTTTCTGACGGTCAACCGCTCCATACATATCAAGTTTATGCATTCATTCCTTTACCGTCAACACTGTTTCATTTCACTTTGCGGGGCGATGGGAATGTAAATAAAGCAACGGTAAACTTTTCAGTGCGGTTGATGGCATTTGGAGTGATGTTTTCGCCTGCTTGTTGTATAATCAGCGCAATGGATACCCGGGCAGCGGGACGCCCGGTATATAATTGATACCTTTCATCTGATACCCAATGATAAGATGAAAAGGCTATCAATTCGGTGTATAAATTCTGTCATTCACGGGCAGAAAAGCCGAATCCGTGAATCCAGCAGGTTTGCGGAAACGCTGAATAACTCCGGTAGTGCAAAGATACGGAGGGATTGTTTTATCATTGAGCCGGGACATTTCCGTTTGTCCGGAATGAATCCTGCGTTATGAAAGCAGCACCATGGTATTGCAGACATGCGTTTCGGCCATATACGGATTTTAATGCAGATACCGGAATTGCGATGATTGGAGCCGAATGGAATGCGGGAAAACGATATGAATCATATGATTGCTTACATCTGGGATCTGGACGGCACATTGCTGGATTCATACGGGGTCATTGTGGAAGGAGCAGCCAGATCGGCAGCGGCAGCCGGCCTGAATGATCTGCCTGATGAAGTGCTGAAAGCAGTGAAGCAGGGATCGGTCACAGGCTACCTGAAGGATACCAGCAGGCGCAGCGGGGTGTCTTTTGAGGACCTGCTGGCGCAATACCACTGTTTACCCATGCGCTGGATGGCCGGATTACCCTGATTGACGGTGCGGAGGAAACGCTGGAAAATCTCCGGCTTGCAGGTGCAGTTCATTATGTCTATACCCATCGCGGCAGTTCCTCCGAACCGATCCTGGAACGGCTGGGGATCCTGCATTGTTTCCGGGAAGTAGTAACCTCCGAATACGGATTCAGTCCAAAGCCTTCCGGTGAAGGCATACGTTATTTGCTTGGAAAATACAGACTGGATCCGGGTCAGACCTGGTATGTGGGCGACCGGACACTGGATGTGTCCTGCGCAAAAGATGCAGGAGTAAAGGCGCTCTTGTATCTGCCTCCCGATTCCTGCGTTACTGCCACAGGCCGGGAAGACCGGATTGTCCGGGATCTCCGGGAAATCACGTCTGAAACTGTGTGACGGAGTCAGGATAGCTTTTCCCGGTCTCCGGACTGGTTAATTTCAATCTGCTTCCCGCCTGGAGGCCATGATCATCTGGACAACCGGTTCATCCACGTGGATCGGTTCTTTCCCGGGAGTGGATTAAACAATTTTCCCGTCACTGTCATAGATAGTGATAACATCCATCCCGGCTGTTTCCGCGTATTTGTTGATATAATCCCCCGATTCTCTGATGTCGTCCGTCTGGTCCAGGACATAGGCCAATGCTTCGAGTTTGTTCTCAGCCACTGCTTTTCCGATCTGTGTGCTGATATCATTTTCAACGATGGAAGGGATATGCCCGGCTACAATTTCCGCCCGGCAAAGCAAGTCATTCTTCGCCTGCTCATATATCTGCCCTTTCACAACACGGAAAACCAGGATATTGGTTGCAATCACAAAAGCCAGCCAAAGCGCGGCAATGGAGATTTTATGGATGTTACTTGACCGGGTTTTCATCTCATCAGCTCCTGTTTTTGCATTCGTCGGA
>ODAI010365699.1_pt1 | contig 16470 bp, 16 predicted proteins | sample 1539321 | NCBI WGS metagenome assembly ODAI01 (sample SAMN02144231, study PRJEB22623) | gut metagenome | biome: sheep rumen | host: Ovis aries | place: New Zealand | reverse complement strand
TAATGATGCAGTGATAAGGGTATAAAAACTAATAATTAATTGAATCGTACTTATTGTCGTGTTTAAATCAGATACTAACTGTGATATTGCAACATTCATAAATGTTGTGTCTAAAGTAATTATAAATGCTGCAAGGGATATTAGTATTAACGGAATCCATGTTGGATTTTCTGTTACATTTTTATCCATTTGAAAAATACTCCTATTACTATTATGTTTATCATTTGTAAAATCTAATTGAAATATTTAATACAAAAAAAATAGTTTCTAAGTATCAAGAAAAAATATTTGTAATAGAAAAATAGGGGATTATGAGTTAAAGATTAGAACATATTTGATAAATAATGCCAAAATAATTTATTTAAATAAATTTCCATAAGCATCATTTAATTTTTTCCCTATAACTTCCTTAGTATAATTATTTTTATTCTCTAAACCTTCAGATTGTAATTTTTTGTACAATTCTTTGTCATTTAATAATTTAAGTATCTGTGAAGCCAGTTCCTGATAATTTTTTGGTTCAAAGAATAGTCCACCTTTTTCTCCACTGGACTCAACTACAGGTGGAATGCGTGCAGCTACAAATGGTGTTTCAAGGGATTGGGCTTCTATAATTACTATACCAAATCCTTCCACAATACTTGGTAGACAAAATACTTGTGATGAATTTATTACCCTCATCACATCATCATGATCCTCTACAAAACCAAGAAATTCTATATTGTCCTCTAATTCCAATTTTCTAGTTAAATTTTTAAGATTTTCTTCCTCAGGTCCTGTTCCAATTATTTTACATTGAATATCAGGTATTTCCTCTTTAATTAGATCTACTGCTTTAATAAGGTCATTTACTCTTTTGTATTCAACTAGTCTAGCAACACAGGAAATTGTCGGTTTAGTGTATTCTTCTGATTCAACAGTTGGGAAGTCTACAATATTATGGACTGTCACGGTTTTATTTTCAGGAACATACTTGTTTAGATTATTTCTGGTAAAATCAGATACTGCAACAAAGAGATCAATATCTTTCTTTAGAACATAGCGTTCCATAATTTCACCAAAAAGTCCAGTTATGCCCATATTTTTTGTCCATTCACCTATCCATACATCATGATATCGTAGTGCTACTTTTGCATCTAATTTCTTTGCAAGTTTATATGCAACAGGATATGTAATAAAATTATACCCAATAACAAGATCAATATCCTTAAGCATATTATGTTTATCAAGTGCATCTTTCATAAATTTTAAACGGTTAGTAAATGATCCTTTCTGCACATAACTATGATTATCACCACAACACATTACATGTACATCATGAATATCAAATTCTTCAATATCTGATTCACGGGATGTAAGGACAGTCACATTATGATATTTAGACAACTCCAAAGACTCATTAAAACAACAAACCTCTACACCACCCTTAATATCCAAACAATCCCCACTAGGAAAATACTCAGTAACAACAACAATATTCATGAAAAATCATCCCCTATTTCTAACCTGTTCAATCAAACCAACTATAATATCACGATCTTCACCATTAAAAGCCCCAGTAACAAATAAAGCAATAACATAAACCACAACCGCCACAATAACTCCCAACACAAACGGTAAATGCAGATATACCAGTACCACTGCCATAATCATATTAGAAAGTAACACTCTAATAATAGGCACAATGGTTTTTCTAATATTTAACCTGAACTCAGTTTTTCTAAGAGCATACAGCATCAACACCAGGACAACAAACTCTGTTAATACAGCAGTAATACTAGCACCAACATAAGAAAATAATGGAATAAGGAATATGTTAGCAACTACACTGACAATAGCACCACCCATAGTAACCTTAGTAACCAAAAACTGCTTATTAATTGCACCAAGGAGTGTTGAAGTAGTACCACTAAGGAACATGAAAATAACCGCCCAGACAAGTACACTTAAACCTATAGAAGCATCTAAAAATGCATCTCCAAATATGATGCGAATAATATCTGTTGAATAAATAGCACTACCTACAGCTATAGGAATACTTAACATTAGAAGATACTTCAACATCTTCTGATACAACGCATTAAGCTTAACAGTATCCGTAACATACAATTGACTCATCACAGGAAATACGGCATTGGAAATCAACATAAAAATTGATGAAAGTACAAGTAACAACTTTTGAGAAGAACTAAAGAGTCCAACTGCCACATTACCTGACATAAATGTTAACATTACCGATGCAATCCAAAAGTAAATTGAAGTAAATACTCCTGTAATACCAAAAGGAATACCATTAACAACTAACTCACGAATAAACGATTTATTAAAATCATATGTAAACTTTGGATAATACTTTATTTTAATAATATGGCCTATCAAAAACGCAATGAACATACTAATAGGATAAGCAGCTGCTATCCAAACAACATTACATCCCAAATAAATGAAAATTAATGCAACAATGAAAACGCCCACACTATAAACAGTATTTACAATAGTTTGAAAATGCATCTGTTCATTACTCTGATACATAGAATAATAAAATGTTGTCAGAGAATTAAAAAACATATATCCCCCAATAACAACCATTACCCAAAATGATTCACCAGTAAAACCACTGTAAACCGTGAACAGTACATAAAATACAAATGTTAATATGGTTAAAATAAAACGTAAAACAAAGGCAGTTCCAAAATAACGAGCAGTTAAATCATGGTCACGTGAAACCTTCTGTATAGCATACATACCAAGTCCAAGATCACAGAAAACACCAAAAATTCCAATTACACTCAAAGCACTGGAAATAAGACCAAAATTATAAGTCCCCAAATATCTAGCCGTGAATAATGTTAAAAGAAACATCATCAAGTTAGTAACTACACTAGTCACCATTAACAAACTAGAATTCTTAACTACTCTCGTTGTAACACTCATATATATCCTTAAAAAAATTTATTATTATATTAATATTTGTAGTTAAATAATTATGAATTTAACTAAAAAAAATAGATTTAATTGTCATAATCATTATTTCTGAACAACCGTATAAATAGTGGATTTTCAAATAACGTGTTAATAATTTTTGAAGAAATATGTATGACAAATGAAAACTCATGTTTAATTAAAAAAGAAAAAATATTCCATTTTAATGGCAATGAAACATCATATTTTCCAAATTTTAAGATATATTTTTTAATTATTTTAACCATACTTTTTTTAATTTTAAATGATTCATTTGAACGTAATAATGATCCAATCAATATAATAATATACCTTTCAATGTTTAAAGAAACAAATTTATTACTTTGATTATACTCTATGAAACTATCAGTAGTTTCTTCAAATATGTTCTCATAATCATCAATTTGTTTTAAATCAAATGAATGAGACAAAGAATTGTTATTATTCGCAGTATACTTAATACTATAATAATCATTTAAAGAAATAATATCTTTCTCAGTAAAATTATAACATTTTGATAAGAACAAATTATCTTCTGCCTGAGTATCCGGAAAACGAATAGAATATTTATTTAAAAAATCCCTATTATAAATGGAACCCCAAATAAAATGACTAACCAAATAAATCATATCCTCACTTTTAGGTTTTATAACTAAACGTTCATTTTTTCCAGTATCATAATTTAGTACATTATTACCCATAACAATAGAATAATTAGATTTGACAAAATCAACATCATTACAAGTTATTTCATCATATAATTTTTCTACACATTCAGAATCCATGAAATCATCCTGATCAAGAAACATAATATAATCAGATGAAGCATTATCAATACCAACATTACGTGGAATAGAAGGCCTTCCACTATTTTTTTCCAAAAATATAGGATGAAAACTAGGATATTTCTCACTTAAATCATTCAAAACACTTTTCGTATTGTCTGTTGAACAATCATCAACAAATAACACTTCAATATTCTCAATTCCAAAACTTTGATTAACAATTGACTCAACCATATTATAGAAAGGATTCACTTCTTTAAAATCAATAGAATCAATATTATAACATGGAACTATTAATGAAACTTTATACTCACCCATAAGAACACCCCTTTTTTTTTACTTCAGAATTATATTAATTTATTTGCAAACAACATCAAACGTTTACTAATAGAAAATAATTTTACAGCCATATTTATCACAATATTAAATGGTATTGACAAATTAACTAACCGTGTTTTTATGGAATACCTTTTAAACCATGGCTCGAAACTATCATAAATTTCACTTAAATCTTCTTTATCCAAATCAGATTCTAAAAAAATTTTTATCCAAGATATGATAAACTCTGAAACATAAGGTAAAACTTCAAAACCATTCTCTGATAATAATTTTTCGGCTTTAGATAATGGAACTAATCCATCATTATAATACTTTTCTTTTTTAGGTTTAGAATGGGATTGAGAATCCTCTATAATTGTATAAATATAACCAGAATATTTTGTTAAAATGATAATACCATTCGCTTTAATATATGATTCTAATGCGAACAAATAATCCTCCGCCCAATGATCTTCCACAAAAGTTATATTATTATCAAGTAAGTATTGTTTTTTATAAATTTTATTCCAAATTGTTAAGTTAGCTTGTGTTTGAATAATTTCCGGAAATTCAGTGATAGTATCTAATTTAATAACCGGGGAATAATTATTTAAAAAGGAATTATTCAAATAATCTTCTCTGTTAAGACTATGTACAGTATATCTTGAAGAAATAAGATCAACATTCTCTTTTGTTATAGTATCATACATAACTTTACAAAAATCAGGAGTATATGAATCATCACCATCACAAAACATCACGTAATCTGCAGAAGCCTCTTTAATACCAGTATTCCTAGAATGACCTGGTGTAGGATAATGTTTTTCTAAATTAATTAATTTCACATTACTATACTCATCTGATAAATTTTTTAAAATGTCATAAGAGTTATCTGTAGACACATTATTAATAAAAATTAATTCCAAATTACTAAAGTTAATAGTTTGATTATACATGGAATTAAATAATTGATCAATGTATTTTTCTCCATTGTAAATTGGAAGTATTATTGAAATAAGTGGATTCATTTTCACACCCTAATTAATTTTTATGATTTAGTAAGTATTATTGTTGCATGATCTGTTTTATTTTCTTTATTTAAACTATATACTCTATTTCTTACTTGGTACAAGGATAATTTCTTTTCAGGAAATATTTTAGTTGAAAATTTTCTAATATGTGTATTATACATTTTTTTAAAAGGATTTAAAGAATTAAAATGAGAACTAATAGAACCTTCTTCATATTGTCTTCTTGAATTTATCTTATCTTCACTCATCAAAACTAAAAATTCATTAGAATCACAGATAATTTCTTTTATCTCTAAATTACATAATTTAGATATTTCCTCTAAACCTTTTATTGAAGGTACTGAAATATGGGTGGGAGGACATAATATAAAAGAGTACTCCTTATAAACATCCCATGTAACACCATTTTTTAAAGGAATAGTAATTAAAATAATGCCTTCATCATCTAATATATTATAAGCATCTTGTAATGTCTCAATAGGATTAAAAACATGCTCTAAACTATCTTTAAAACAAATTAAATCAAATTTATTGTTTGTATTTAAATCTTTTATCTCTTTTTTTAACACTTGGTATTTATCAGTAATTATTTCTTCATCAATAAACGGTTCAATACCTATTAAATTTTTAAAACCTAAATCAGATAAGTGGTTTATAAAAATCCCATTTCCACAACCAACATCTAAAACTTTACTATTAAAATCAATTTGATTAGTTTTAAAAAGTTTTGCCACACTATTCCATGATTCATCATATTGTATGAATTTACTAGTTATCCAGCCGATTAAATCAAAACTAAAATAATTCCTATGATAATGATATAATAAAAACTTGATTAACTTATTAAAATTAGAAAATGAATAATAACTTTCATTTTCATAATATTCACCTAAATTTTTAGGTATTTCTCTGATTTGAATAGAATCACAATTTGAACAAACAACATAGTTAAAAATACCATCAGGAAAATTTTCTTCAAAAACAGGTACATCATATTCTTCATCAATAATGAAATGTTCTGAACAAACTCTACATTTAGTTACATTGTTACTTTCTTCCATATCTAAGCCGGCCTAAAATTTATAATATATATCTACAATCAATAACTGCTTTATTTGTAATATTTTTTACTTCTTTAAATTCATCCCATGCAGTTAAAATTACCAATTCATCACTTTCTTCTAAAACATTTTCATAATCTGCATATTTTATATCAAAGTCATAATATTTTTTAAATTCGTCAATTGCTAATGGATCATAAGCAATGATATTAGAATATCCCCTATCAATCAATTCATTAATTACCTTTGCTGCAGGTGTGTCTCTTACATCATCAGATCCTGGTTTAAATGATAATCCAAGTATTCCAATTTTATCTTCTTTTTCTATGTTTCTTATAATTTTTTCAGTGATGAAAATATGCATGTCATCATTTGTTTTTATTGTGTTTTCAAGAATTTCAGGAGTAAATCCTTTTGATTTTGATAATGCATATATTGCATTTGTATCTTTTGGAAGACAATACCCTCCATATCCACAACCAGGGTATATGTAACTTGCAATTCCAGAATCCTTTAATCTTTTATCAAGATGAAGTATTCTGAATGCATTTGCCACATCAATATCTCCAAGATTATCTGCAATCATGCTCATTTCATTTGAAAAACTGATTAAAGTAGCAAGTAATGTATTTGACAAGTATTTAATGAATTCACCAGTATTCAATGAAACAGTAAAAATTGGACAATCAAATGAATCATATAACTGTCTTAATAATTGTTCTGATTTTTCATCTGAAACTCCTAGAACAATCCTATCTGAATTTATAAAGTCATCCCAACAGTATCCTTCCCTAAGAAATTCGGGATTATTCGCTACTCCAATTTGTTCTCCAATAGTATATCCCTGTTCTTCAATAAAAGGAATAACTCTTTCCTTTGTTGTTGTTGGAGGTATTGTTGATTTTGTGACTAATACTCTGAATTTATCATCGTTTAATTCGTTTAATGTAGATTCAATTGCATTAAATAAATACGTGAGATCTGCTTGTCCATCTTCACCATAAGGAGTTCCAACACAGTAATATACACAATCACTTTCAGAAATTGCCTGTGAAAGATTATCTGTGATAAAAAAGTTTTTATTTAAGTTCCTGGTTAATGCTTCATCAAGCCCTGGTTCATGAAAAGGTAACTTTCCACTTTCTAATATTTTTACTCTTTCAGGGTTAACTTCAATTCCATATACCTTATTATTTTTATCTGCAAATCCTAATGCTGTTGTAAGTCCAACAAATCCTAATCCAAATACTGTGACAATCATATTATTCCCCTTAAATGTTTATAAATTCTTCTTCTTCATTATTTTTAAGGAAAAGTAATGTTCTTTCAATTCCTTCCCTGATTTCAATAGTTGGATTATAATTTAATATTTCACGTGCTTTATCTATGTTTGGACATCTTCTTTTTGGATTATCTGTAAGATATTCTTTGTCTTCAGATACTTCATAACGTATTTCGCCATTATAATCCATTATTTTTTCACCAACTTCCTTATATAATTCTGCTAATTCAGCAATAGTTAGTTCTGGTGATTCAATTCCTATATTAAAGAAGTCATATTTTCCATATAATAAAATTTTAAGATAACCTACTACTGCATCAGCTATATAACAGAATGTTCTTGTTGGTGCTCCATCAGAAAGAATTATAATATCTTCATTAAGATAAACTGATTTTTCAAAGTCTGCAGATACTCTTTGGTCATCTAATCTTAAACCTGGACCATAATTATTAAAAGGTCGTACAACACTTACAGGATAATTATATTTTTCAGCATATAATCTGCAAATTGTTTCTCCAAAACGTTTTGATTCGTCATAACAGGCTCGTGGACCAGTACATGATACATTTCCATTATAATCTTCTGTTGTTGGTACATGAGCATCATCAGGATTTCCATATATTTCTGATGTAGAAAAGAATAAAAATCCTTTAATATTTTTTTCCAAGTAATAATCCAATAAACTTCTTAATCCTTCTACATTTGCATCTATCGTTTCAATCGGATATTTTCTGTAAAATATAGGTGATGCTACTGATGCCATATGAATTATTAGATTAACTTTTTCACTATTAGGTACTGTTTGAATGTTGTCAGTGATTATATCAAATTTTTCTATTTGAAATAATTCTTTTTTTTCTAATTTTTTCATCCATTCAGGTTTTCCAAGCATGAAATTATCTAATCCAATGATTTTTTTAATTCCTAATTTTTCGGAGTATGCATCTAAAAAGCACATCATATAGTACCCTATAAATCCTGCACAACCCGTGATAAGAATTGTTGAATCATTAAATTTTTGTTTTTCTTCATCAGTAAAACTATTGTACATGTATTCAAAATCTTCTTCTTTAATCATCTTCACACCAACTATTTATTAATGTTTAACCATGGAGTATTGTTTTCAAGAACCATTTTGTTCAACAGGTTTTTTTCTCTTAATGTATCCATACATTGCCAGAATCCATCATGTTTATATGCTGATAAAAGATTTTCTTTTGCAAGAGGTGTTAAAACATCATCTTCCCAGTTACATGCAGGATCATTATTTATGTGGTCGAATACTTCTTTGTCTGCAATGAAAAATCCACCATTTACCCACATATTGTCTCCTTTAGGTTTTTCATTGAAATCTACAATGGTATTGTTTTGATTGATGTTTAATGATCCAAAACGTCCCTGTGGTTGAACTGCAGTCAAGGTAACTATACTGTCTTGTTTATTATGGAAATCAATTAATTTGTTTAAATTTACATCACTTACTCCATCACCATATGTTAGTAAGAATTGGTCGTCTTCAATGTATTTTTCTATTCTTTTTACTCTGTGTCCTGTCATTGAGTTTAATCCAGTATCAATTAATGTTACTTTCCAAGGTTCGGAATGTGTATTAAGAATTTCCAGCTTGTTGTTTTTTAAATCGATACTTATATCTGATTGATGTAAGAAATAATTTGCAAAATATTCCTTTATTACATATCCCTTGTAACCTAACATGATTATAAAATCATTGAATCCTTGTTGTGAATAAATGTTCATTATATGCCATAATATTGGTTTACCACCAATCTCAACCATAGGTTTTGGTATTTTATCTGTTTCTTCACTTAATCTTGTACCAAATCCACCTGCTAAAATTCCTACTTGCATTTTAAACGCCTCTTGTTTATAATTATTATTGGAAAAGTTATTAATCATTGGATATTATTGAATTCGTCACTTGAATATATTGATTAACAATTTTTTCCCAGTCAAAGTCTTTTTCTACTTTTTTTCTTCCATTTTGTCCTAGTTTTTCTTTTAGTTCTTTGTTTTCTAGTGTTTCTTGTATTTTTTGTGTTAGTTCTTCTATATTTTCTGATTCTATTAGGAATCCATTGTATCCATTTTCTACTACTTCTACGGTTCCTCCGGATGCATAGGTGATTACTGGTTTATAACAACAGTTTGCTTCTGCCAGTACCATTCCAAATCCTTCTCTTGTTGATGGTAGAACTAATAGCTCTGATTTTTTTATTTCAGTGATTAATTCTTCATCAGTGAGGTCTTGTTTGAATGTTATGATTTTTTCTAGTTCTAATTTGTTTACCATTTGAATTAGCTTGTCTTTTTCTTCTCCTTTACCTATTATTGTTAACGTTAGGTCAGGTATTGTTTTTTGTAGTTTGTTTACTGAGTTTATTAAATGGTCGACATGTTTGTGTGGTGCTAATCTTCCTACAAATATTATGTTATTTGTAAGTGTACTGTCTATATGTACTGCATCATATTTGGCAATGTCAACACCATTATATAACATCAAAATTTTATCACCATTTACTCCAAAGTCATTTATTAATGAGTTCTTTGTTGCATGACTTACAGTTAATATTTTATCAAAATTTAAGTTAACTAAGAATTTCTCCATAGTATTAGCAATTTTGGATGATTGGATCCATTGGTCATTATTGCTAGAACTGGTGTCATGAATTGTTCCAATTAATGGAGTTTTTTTAATACTTGATGCTACTCTTGATGATAATAATGGAGAATATGCTTGTGCATCTATTACATCATAATCATGTTTAAGTAACCATCTGATTACAGCAAAAAAGTATTTAATAAAATCAGTTGCACTCCTGTATGGAGCTTTTTTTATGGTTGGACCAATATGGTGAACATTTATACCATCAACATCCTCATATTCAGGAACATTTGTTAGTTTCATTGTCAGTAAATCAACTGTATGTCCCTGTTGTACTAATCGTTTAGCTATTTCATGATACCTATGTTCTCCTCCACCATTATAATGAGGTACAAAGAATTCTAATACCATACAAATTTTCATATTAATACACCAAAAATATGAGAACCATGTTTCTATTAAATAAAAACCATATAATTTTATTATTTCATTATTTTATTAGGATAATTATATGGATACAATAGTTCTTATGTTACTTAATTTTTTCTTTATAATACATAAACTTTACTTTATTCGATTAAGAATAATCTTTTTATACATTTTTCATGTAGATTCTTCTATAAATTCTTTATTTTCTGTTTTAATTCTATTTCGAAACTTTTTTTTAATTTTTAACATTTATTATTTTTTTCATAATATCCTGAAAAGGGTATGAATCTTTTGTTTTAAAAGATTAAATTAATTAATATCAGCAAATATTGATTTAAACATTTATTTTTTCATAATTTTTTAATAATTGAATTCATAAATAGAATATTAACGATAAATAATTTAAAAAATAAAAAAGAGGTTTATTTTAATGTTAAAAGTTGTTGGTATTGTTGGAAGTCCAAGAACAGAGGGTAATACTGAGTTTATGGTTAAACGTACTTTAGACAAAATTGGTGAAAATGGTATTGACACTGAGATTGTTACATTGCATGATAAGAATATTAATTTCTGTACTGGTTGTGATACTTGTAAGAAGACGAATAAGTGTATTATTGAGGATGATATGCAGGAGTTAACTAAAATAGTCGAAGAGGCTGATGGTGTTGTAATGGGCAGTCCAGTCTATTTTGGTGATATGACTGGTCTTGCTAAAACTTTTATTGATCGTCTTAGGCCTTTGCGTAATGTTCATGCTTTTAAGTTTAAGGTTTGTGGTGCTTTGTCTTGTGGTGGTTTTCGTAATGGTGGTCAGGAAACAACAATCCATTCTTTGTATGATTTCTTCTTGATTCAGGGCGGTATTGTGGTTGGTGATGATAGGCCTACTGCTCATTTCGGTGCTACTGGTGTTGGTGACACATCACAGGATGATATTGCTTTGGAAACTTGTGATTATCTTGCCAGACGAATGGTTGATGTTTTGAAGAAGATAAATGGTGATGATTAATTATGTCTAAACCATTTTTGTCAAGGAACAGTACTAGGATATACCTTGAGAGTTATTTGTTAGTTTTATCCATTATTTTTGTTACTCCTCTTGTTATGTGGATTTTTCTTGGCAAAGATCCCATCATAATTAGTGCCAATATTCTCTTTTTTGAGTTTAATTTATTTTTGTCACTGGTGTTGATGATATACACATATTTTACTCGTTATGAGAATAAGAATTGGAAGATTTTCGTGTATTATTTCGTGTTAAGTCTTTTTTATTTAATTACTTCCATGTTTATTTTGGGTGGTAATTTATATTTGAGTATTTAAAAGTATATGAAGTATATTTAACATAAATATTCATATTAATTAATACAGTAAAAATGAACTAGAGGATTTACAGATATGACTAATAAAGAGATTCCAAAGATTACTTCAGATATTTACATTATTCTGTCTTGTTATAATGAAGAGGAGACTTTAGAAGAAGTTGTCACAGGCCTTGTTGAACGTGGATTTAAGGTTTTGATTATTGATGATGGTTCAAAGGATAACAGTCCTATTATTGCAAGACGTTTAGTTAAAAAGTTTGCACCTAATGTTTATCATTACAGACATATCATTAATGTGGGGCTTGGTGGTGCTATTAAAACAGGTATTCAAGCTGCTCTCAGTCGTGGTGCAGATATTATGATTACCTTTGATGCTGATGGCCAGCACAATCCTGATGATTTATATAATATGTATCCTCCTTTACAGGATGGTATAGCAGATGTTGTTATTGCTTCACGTGATTTTAGTGATATGCCTACGGGTCGCAGATTTGGTAATACAGTAATGAATTATATTACTTATATTTTCCAGGGAAAGATGGTTACTGATTCACAGTCAGGTTTACGTGCTTTTACTGCAAGTGCTGCTCGTAAGTTACAGTTAAAAAGTCCTCATTATGGTGTGTCCAGTGAAATTATTGGAGAAATTCATAGACGTCATTTAGAAATGCTTGAGGTTCCTATGACTACTATTTATGATGAACGGACTATACAAAAGGGAACAAATACGCTTGTAGGTATTAAGATTATTTTAGAGTTTTTAAATGAAACTCTTAAGAAATAAGTGGTGGTATCTGTCATGTATACTTATCAAATTATATTAATAGTTTTAAGTTGTATTGGTATTTTATTCGGTATTTATCAGTACAAAAAGAATAACTTTAATAATGCTGTCTTATCTTTATGGGTTTTAGTTGGAATAGCAATTATTGTAACTGCTTTATTCCCTGGAATTACCACAGTTATTGCTAATATTTTTGGTTTTGGACGTGGATTGGATATTATTTATATTATTTCCATTTTATTCATATTTTATATTGTTTTTAAGTTGTATAATAAGATGGAAGAACAGAAAAGACGTATTAATGAACTGGTTAGTCAGTTAGCTCTTAAAGAGTACGAAGAATAATCCCATTCACTTTTTTTAACTATTTTTTTGATGATTTTTTTATTTAAATTTTTTTACTTATTTGACAATTAAATTAATACTATACTAATAACATAATATATATAGAATAAAATAATGTTAAAAAATATAGAGATTTAAAAATAATAGGAGGAAAATCATATGTTCCCAGGTGGTAAAATAAATCCTAAACAATTAAGACAAATGGAAAAACAAATGAAAAAAATGGGTATGAACATGAAAGAACTTGAAGGTGTTGAACAAGTTGTTATTACCCTAAAAGATAAGGAAATTGTAATTAAAAATGCTGAAGTTAGCATTATGAAAGCAATGGGTTCTGAAACATATCAAATTTCTGGTGATGCTGAAGAAAGAATTAAAAGCACTCAAACAGAGGCAGATTCCATAGAAATATCAGAAGATGATATTGAACTTGTTTCTTCACAAACTGGAAAAAGTAAAGAAGAAGCAGAAGAAGTACTCAGAGAAGTTAATGGTGACTTAGCAGAAGCTATAATGAGATTATCTTAGAAACATAACTCTATTATTTATTTACATATAAAAGTATTAAAAATATTAAAAGTAATATTATTATTCTAGGATAATCATTAAAAATACTTTAAAATAATTATAATATCATTTAAAAGAATTAATAAAATTAAATACTATAAAAACTAAATAAATAATTAGATATAAACGGAACAGATAATTTTAAAATTAAATAATAAACAGGTGATCTTTTGAAAATAATTGTTGATGGGTCAAATGTAGCATATTACGGACAACAACCCAATGAAGAAACAGGCAAAGTAACACCAAGCCTAAAAACACTTAAAGTTGCAATAAGCACTTTGGAAAAATTAGGACATGAACCAATAGTACTATCCGATGCACCATTAAGACATGAAATTGATGATAAAGATGGCTTTAATGAAATGATACAAAACGATGAAGTATTCCCAGTACCTGCAGGAACCATTGCAGATCATTACATATTAAACCTAGCATACGAACAAGATGCAAAAATATTATCTAACGACTTCTTTAGAGACTACCAGGATGAATTCCAAGATATTGATAGTAGAAGATTACCTTATAGGGTAAAAAATGGCCGATTCCAAATAGGAAAGCCAGCACCACCTAAAAAAGTTAAAAACTTACTACAAAAAATCTGTTCAAAATCATTAAACGAATTCGAAACAAGAGGATTTGATGTTTACAAAGCAAAGAAAAACAGAAAATTCAGCGGATTAGCAGTAGCACAAGAAGCAATTAATCGTGTAAACAAAGAAGAAGACAACGAAATAGATTCAAAACTAGAAAACATATTCATGAAAGTACCAATACTAAATAGAATGGTAAGTTTTGTTGACGATGACGTTGAAGATTCAGATTTTCTCATATTCGTACTAGTAAACCCTAAAGACTACAAAGAAGCAGTTAAAAATGCAGGTACAATAGCAGTCACAGTACGAAATAAACTTAATCTAGATCATTCACCATTAGTAGCAGTAAGAAATGATCTATTTACAAGACCAGGAACATTTGAGCTAAACATAATATACTCAGATGAAGTACTAGAAGAATCTCCATATAACCTAAACATAATAATAAATGACACGGACTACTCATTTATAAAACATAACTCAAGAAACATAGCAAGTACTATGGCAGCAAGATTAGGAACATGGAAATTCCCAATAGTATCAGTTAAACCAAGTATGTTAATGGAAAAACCAGGACAATTTGAAATCTCTATAGAACGTGGAGGACGACGATAAAATGGCCTTTGATAATCTAACAAAAAGATTATTCAGCCACCTTCTAAACAAAAGAGTACTAAGCATTGGAACAAACTATTTTGCAACAAACGAACTCGAAACCGACTATGTTTCATTAATAAACCTCACAAAGACCATGCTCGTAGAGGTAAAACCTGCTGAAATAAATAGTCAAACAATATTCGCTAATCTAGAACAAGAAATAGATCAAAGAGATCTTCCACTAAACAGAAAGTTCATAGAAATTAAAGCAGCAGACAATGAAGTAAACGAGTTTGCACTACTAAGTAACATTATCATGGGAAACGACCGTTACTTATACGTTGAATTATTTAAAAAATCCAATATAATGGACACATTTGTACAAATGATATTACAAGCAAATGGAGAAATTATAGAACGAAGCAAAACAGAACTTGTATCCAAAATGCCCTCCAAAAAAGACGGAATCCGTATAGCAATAAGATTAATCTCCCTCGGAATGGAAAATGGATGTAACACACGAGCAGCAGTGGGAATGACTGGGGCAGCATCCATCGAACGTGCAATTGAAATGAACAATGAAATTGGACCAACAAGCGGAGTCGGATTCACAAAATTAGGTGGAGAATACGGAATAATCTTTGAAACCACACCAACAATGGAAAAAGTAGAATTAACACCAGTACAAATAGATAATTTCATGTACATAGATGCAAAAGACTCAACAGGATTTATTTCAAAATATGGTAAGGACAAACTTATAGAAATAATGAATGACATCAACGCATACATCAAAAATGAAAGTGATGGAAAAATTGAAGGATACCGGGTAGGAGGAGATGACTTAATAATCAACTTCCCTAGCAAAGAAATTGCACTAAAAACAGGACTTGACTGTGCATGGTATGCAATGAACAACGGATTAAATCTAAGAGTAGGTATAGGAAAAAGTAGAAGAGAAGCTGGAGAAAATGCCCATATATCCGATGAGTTGAAAATTCATGACAATACTCCGGTAATAGTATTTGATTTAGCAAATGGAAAATATGCTTATTATATACCATCAGAGTTTACTCGTTCAGCATTAGAATTTATAAAAAATAGGAACACATTACTTGCAGGAGTATTCATTTTCGTATTCATCATTACACTCATTGGATGGAATACAGGAAATGCATGGTTAGGATTTGTAGCAATGCTATTTGCACTATTAATTGTGACACTAGCAACATAAGGGTGAACGATTATGAAAGGAGAAACAAAATCAAAAATATTAATAGTATTCGTTGTAGGCTTTGCAGCATTATTATGTGGAACAGTAGCTTCAGCATTTATTCACTTAGATCTCCCACAGGAAAGCATTCTTGAAGAAATAGAAAATGACACAAATCTTTCAATTAATAATTCAAGTAACTTAAATGATACTCAACAGTCAAGTTCACAACAATCATACAAATCTTCATCAAGCTATTCAAACAATAACTATAAGAGTTCTTCCAGTTATAGTGACAGTAGTTCTTCAAATAGTAAAAAATCATCTAGTAGTGATAGTTCTAGCTCATCAGGAAGTCAAAGTAGCGGTGGAAGCTCATCTAGTGGATCCAGTTCTAGTGGCAGTGGTTCATCCGGTGGACATGCAGGTTCAAACGCTGATCCATCTGCTTACAATTAAACTTTTTTAATATTAAATCTCTTTTTAAATTTTTTTTATACATAACTTAAAGACTGTGATAAATTATGAAACTTTTAGATAAAGGAATTTGTTC